>OMNT01001820.1_pt1 | contig 18537 bp, 15 predicted proteins | sample 1672551 | NCBI WGS metagenome assembly OMNT01 (sample SAMEA3136698, study PRJEB25190) | human gut metagenome
TCGCATTGCTCGCTGCGGGCGGCGGGGCCGGCTACTACTTCGGCGTCTACGCCCCCGAGCAGGCTCAACAGGCAGCCGAACAGGAGGCGCTCGCGGCAAAGCACGCCGTGCGCTTTAGCGTCTCGGCGCAGGGTTGGGACACCTCGGCAGGCGCGAGCAGACTGCCGGTGCACATCACGGGCAAGGAGGAGCGCGGCAAGAAGGTCGACACCGTGCGCTACATTGACAGCGACGGCGGGGGCGTCGAGCTCCGCCGCGGCAGCTACGAGGCAGAGGTCGCCGCCTCCCCCATCGCCGCCGACGGCACGATCTACGCTGTCCCCACCGACAAGCTCGACATCAAGTTGGGAGAGAAGGCCGCCGAGAAGAAGGCCGTCGACGCGGGCGACGTGACGCTGGAGCCGGTCGAGGCGTCCGAAGTGACCGACGACCAGATCGCCACGGCAAAGAAGTACGCCGAGGAGGACGAGGACGCCAAGAAGGCCGGCTTCAATATTGACGCCGAGGCGCTCTCGACCGCCGCGACCAAGCGCCGCGACGACGCCGTGGCGGCAAAGCAAGCCGAGGATGAGGCAAGGCGCCAGGCGGAGGAAGAGGCCAGAAAAGCAGAGGAGGCCAGACAGGCAAGGACGTTTGAGACCGACTACTTCACGATGGTCCTTCCCGACTGGTTCCCCATGGACTGGTTTGAATTCGAAACGACGTCCGACACCCTTACCGCCAACGATGTTCGAGCGCAAGATGTGGCCTCGAAAGCGAACTTTACGGTATACGCAACCGATGGATCGCCGCGCGGCGCAGAGACCGCCTTCTCTAAGACGATCGGAAAGACGTCATCGGGCAAGACTGTAGTGCTGTCCGGCGGACCTTACTGGGGATATGTTCAGGATGGATATCGCCCGCTTGGGATCAATTATGATTTCACGGGAGAGACATACTGCGACCTCCTCGCGTCCTGCATCACGCTGAAGTAGCCGACCGCCGCCACCCAAAATGGTCCGCTTTCCTCCGTCCCCGGCGGATCACGAATCACAGTTCCCCAAGCGACGCCCTTCTGGAAAGCGTATCCCACCATCCGGGCGAATTCCGGGATACCGTTTCCCGATGAGGCCTCTCAGGGAAACTGCGTCCCAGAATTCTGGCTCGAAACGGGATATGGTTTCCCACACAGGCCTCTTGCGGAAAATACATCCCGGAATCCCCGCTCGAAGCGGGACGCGCTTTCCCAGTCGAGGCCCTATGGGAAACTGCGGCCCGCCTTCGAGGGCAAAACAGGGATGCAGTTTCCGGGCGGGGCATCAAAAACAAAGTTGCGGTGGAGTAGTTCCCGCTTGGGCTGGTTGAGGCCTTAAATAGGAGCTATTTCACCGCAAGTTATTGAGGGGATGTCCGTCCTCTTACAGATGGCGCTCCAGGAAACGGAAGGCCAGGCGGATCCAAGGACGGACCGCCACCTGCTTGTCCTCGTTGTCGACCGCGGTGTTGGCGTTGCCGAGCGAAAGGCCGTGACCGCCCTGGTCAAAGACGTGCATCTCGCAAGCGACGCCCTCCTCGGCCATGCGCTGCGCAAACGGATAGACCTGTGCGATCGGTGCCGTCTTGTCGTCGGACACGCCCCACACAAAGGTCGGGGGCATCTGGCGCGAAACGTGCGTGGTGGGGCAGATTTCGGCCAGGTGCTCGTCGGTCGCCTCGCCGCCCGTCACCATCGACAGATAGTCGTTGAGCAAATCGCGCCCCGTCTTGCCACCCGTCTTGGGAACGCGCAGGTCGATGCGCGGGTCGCGCGTCTGCATGTCGCGCACATAGGCAAAGTCGAGCAGCGGATAGCCCAGCACCACGGCATCGGGGCGAATGTCGTCCGGACGCGCCCCAGCAAGCGCCGCGAAGGGACCAGTCTTCCATTGCGTTGCCAGCGAAGCGCAGATCATGCCGCCCGCTGAGAAGCCCACGACGCACACGCGTTTGGGATCGACATGCCACTCGTCGGCGTTGGCGCGAACCGTGGCGACCATCTTGGCGAGGTCCGCCTGCGGGTGCGGAAAACTCACGTCACCCGTACCGCTCGTCACATAGTTGAGCACAAAGGCCTGGTAACCGTGATCCAAAAACGCAAACGCCACGGGATCCTGCTCATGCGGAGCGATATGCGTAAACGCACCTCCGCCGCAGATAATCACGGCAGGGCGGCGGCCATTCGGCTTATCGGGCAGCGGCTCGGCACCCAAATACGTAAACGTCGCCGGATATTCCTCGGTCGGTTCCTCGCCCCACAGCGCATGGCTCTCGACAATCATATGTGCTCCCTCCGCGCAAATTATGCGCCCTTGTTTTTCGCGTCTAAGCGTACCCCACTTGAGCCCGTGGCGAAGAAACACTCCAGCAATAAGTTTCCCTTCAACTGATATATCACATAATCCCAGTTCAGAGGTATCGTTGAGCAGCGTAAAATAGGGGCGTTGACCAAGCCGCGAAACACATATGAAACGTTTCCGGCAAACCAAGCGCGTGATATGCGCCTATTTAAGTTGGAGGCAACTATGGGTCTGCTCGATTCGCTTAAGTCCACCTTCACCTCGGCGGGCGAGGCATCCGTTCCGCCCGCGGCAAGCTTCGCCACCCGCGAAGGCGTCATCTACGCCCCCGTCAACGGCGTGCTTGTCAACCTGGATGAGGTTCCCGACGAGACCATCGCCTCGGGCATGCTCGGTCAGGGCTACGGCATCGAGCCCATTACCGGCACCATCTATGCGCCCGCCAACGGCCGCATCGGCGCCACCACCGTCACCAACCACTCCATCGGCATGATCACCGAGGACGGTCTTCGCGTGTTCATCCATGTTGGCCTGGGCACCGTGGAAATGAACGGCAAGGGTTTTGCCCGCTTTGTCGAGATGGGCGATGTGGTCAAGGCTGGCCAGCCGCTCATCAGCTTCGACCGCGAGGCCATCAAGGCCGCCGGTCACGAGGACATCGTGACCGTCATCGTCTCCGAGCTCGATCGTCTTAAGAGCATCGACCATGTCGGCGAGTCCGGCACGCTTATCGGCGGCAACCCGCTCGTCAAGCTGGGCGACCCGCTGCTGGTGGCCAAGACCAAGTAGCAGACCGCCGTCACATAACGGGTCAACCGCCTGCGCATCTTTGCCGCATCCGTGTTGTTGTTTTTGTCTTTGCAGAAATCCTAAAACGTTTCCGCACGGGCATATGAGCATCAACGCGGGTGCGGCTTTTGCGTAGCGAAGCATCGCCCCGCGGCATGTTGTTCAACCGCACAAACCCCCTTCCCTTGTCCGCGCAGAGCGCTAGACTGCTAGGTCGACATTGGAGGAAAGAACGATGCAAAACACACCCTCGGGCGCCGCACACGCAGCGCCTCAACGCAGCCAACGCATCGCCGCACTCGACGGGCTTCGCGCCCTCGCCATCGCCGGCGTCGTCCTATATCACCTTCGCCCCAGCCGCCTGACTGGCGGTTTTTTGGGCGTTACACTCTTCTTTACGCTGAGTGGCTATCTCGCCACCAAAAGCATTATGCGAGCAACGGCACGCGACGGGTTCTCGTACCCGCGCTATATCGCCCGCCGTACCACGCGCCTTATGCCACCGATTCTTGTAACCATCGCGCTTACCGCCGTGGCCACCTACATGGCGGCCCCGAGCCTGCTGCCTAAGGTGCAGCAGGACGCTCTGCCGTCGGCATTGTTCTTGAGCAACTGGTTCTATATCTTCCGCAACGTCTCGTATTTTGCCGCCGCGGGACTCCCCTCGCCGCTCACGCACCTGTGGTTCTGCGGCGTCCAGATGCAGTTCTATCTGGTATGGCCGCTCATCCTTATAGTGCTCTGCAGCAGAACCCGGTCCCGTAACGCTGCCATCGGCGTCACGGTCGTGCTCACGCTCGCATCGGCGGCGGCGATGGCCCTCATGTTCAACCCCGCCGCCGACACATCGCGTGTCTACTACGGAACCGACGTCCGCGCCGCCGAGCTTTTGTGCGGCGCCCTGGCCGCCATCGCCGCTCCGCGTCTGCGCGAGATACTGAGCGGCAACATCCCTACCCCCGGCGCCAGCAAGGGTATCTCGAAGGTTAACGTGGTCTCCGTCGCGTGGCTCGCTGCCGTCATAGTCGGCGCGCTCACGCTGACCGGAGAGAACCCCCTGCTCTACCGCGGTGGCTTTTTGCTGCTCGCCCTGCTCACGGGGCTCCTTATTATCTGCGTGCAAAACACGGAATGTATCGTGCGTCGTCTGTTGTCGGTCAAGCCGCTCGTCTGGCTGGGCCAGCGCTCGTTCTCGGTCTATCTGGTGCACTACCCCCTGCTCATCCTTATGAACCCCGCAACCCGCACTACCCGCATCGCCTGGTGGGAACAGGTGCTACAGCTTGTGGTGATCCTCGCGGTGGCCGAGGTCTTCTATCGTCTCGTCGAACGTCCTTGGTCCCGCAAGCCCGCCCAGCAGGACAGCACGGCAATGACACGCGTCCTCTCGCCCGCCATGGCACTTTCTGCGCTTGGCACTGTATGCGTCGTCGCACTCGCCTTCGCACCGCTCGACTGGTCGGGTATCGCCACCGCCCGCGCCGAGCAGCTCCGCCCCGAGCTTGCCCAAAACGCAACCTCGTCCAAGGACAACGGAGCCGATGACAAGAACACCGAGCCCGCATCTGACCAAGACGCTCAACCCAGCGACGCCGCTCAGCAAAAGCCCAAAGAGGGTCCTATCGCCGAAAAGGTCCCCAAAAACTTGGACTGGAAGAGCTTTACCTACGACGAGGCGACCGGAACCTGCGATGCCCGTGTGCTGATGATCGGCGACTCGGTCACTGCGGGCGCACAGTCCGGTATTCAGGCGGCGCTTCCCAACGCCTACATCGACGGCGTGGTGAGCCGCCAGTTCTACACCTTCCAGGATGTCTACGCGCAGGACAGCGCCAACTACGACCCGAGTGTGGTCATCTGCGCCCTTGGCACCAATGGCCTTATTCGCGACCCGCAGCAGGTGCAGGACGTGATCAATGCCGTGGGTGGCAAGCCCATCTACTTTGTGACCGTGCGCGTGCCGCTCGAGCTGCAGGACCGCAACAATCAGACGATCCGCGACGCATGCGCCCAAAACGACAACGCCGGCGTCATCGACTGGAACGGCGCCTCCGAGGGCCACAGCGAATACCTCGTCGACGACGGCACGCACCTCACCCAGGCGGGAATCGACACCTATGCAGCCCTCATCCGCCAAGCCATCTGCGGACACTAGACAGAGTTTGCCCCGTAAAAGAAAGAGGGGTCGGAATACGCTCCGGCCCCTCTTTTGCACTCATTTGATCATTCGGTTTTCTGTGCATCAACTCACCAGCCTCGCATCAATACGAGCCATCCGGCGAGTAGCCATGGATGCTCGTTGCAGGCATTCCATCCTTTGTGCAATCTGCCTCGGCGATGACCTTGCCCTCGCTGTTGTAGAACTGGATGGCATAGACCTCCATGGCAGCGCCCTCCCAATAACTTGAACCCAAGAGCTTATACGTCACGCCCTCAAGATCATCGGGAATGCCCAGTCCCTTGCGCGCCGTTGCCACAAAGGCATCCTCGGCAGCATGCTCCTGCGCTACCGTCTCGGCCGCCTTGCGCTCTTCCTCTGCCTTTGCCGCCGCTTCATCGGCAGCCCGCTTCGCGGACACGGCGTCGTCGCGACGCTTGGTGGCAGCAGCCACGAGCGCCTCGACATCGTAGCTATAACCATCCTTCTTGGCGCCCTCATCCTCTTCGGCGTACTTTCGAGCGGCGGCGAGCATGTCGTCGGTCACATCAAGTGCTTCAACGGGCGTAAGCTCAAACTTATATTTGGACGAGGCGACGACCGTTGCGCCTTTTTTCGTCTTTTCCGAAATCTTGACCTTGGCAATAGTCTCGGGCAGCGAGTAAATCGTGCCGTCCGCGGCAATCGGCGAGCCGACGGCGGAAATCTCGTAGGAGCCACGAGGGAGTTCGATGCCCTTGCCAGCGCTATCGACATACATCACGCGGTCGATGCGCTTCCCCGCCAATGGCTCGCCCTGGACGTGCAGGGCAAGACGGCTCCTCCCGCCGAGGTGTCCCAGCCCGCAGCCGAAACCGCAACGCGTACGCCGCATTTTTCCGTCTTTAACGCCTGTTCCTGTGCAATCCGATCCTGCTCGGGACGGTATACACCAAGGTAGTAGCCCGCGCCACCGCCCCCGACGGCGAGCGCGGCGGCCAACGCGGCAATTGCGACCGTACGTCCCCGATGACTCGTCGATCCCGCCTTGGGCACCTCGGGCGACGCCCCTTCGGCATTGAGCGCCGATCCACACGCCGCGCAGAACCGAGCTTCCTCGAGGTTTTCCTTGCCGCATTTCTTGCATTTCATGGCATCCGCCCTCTCCCCTGGCTACCTTTACTATCGATAAGGCTAAGGGCGATTTTGGGCATCTTGTTGCGCAACCTTTTCGAGAGCAATAATCGTCACCCGCGCAGCGCCCACGCCACGCCCATACATCGGCACCGCCGTTTTGCTACGCTCCCACTCGCGGGTTAGAATGGTTAACTGTTTGGAAATAATCCGTACAACCGCTCTGGGAGGATACGTGAACCGCACCAAAATCGCGCAGCTCTATGCCGATGCCGAGTCGCTCGGCGGCCAAACCGTCACCGTCGCCGGCTGGGTCAAGTCCGTCCGCGACATGAAGAACTTTGGCTTCGTTACGCTCAATGACGGCAGTTGCTTCCGCGACCTGCAGGTCGTCATGAACCGCGAGGCGCTCGACAACTACGACGAGATCGCCCACCAAAATGTCTCGGCCGCCCTCATCTGCACTGGCACCGTCAAGCTGACGCCCGACGCCCCGCAGCCCTTTGAGCTCTCCGCCACCGAAATCAAGGTCGAGGGCACGAGCGCTCCGGACTACCCGCTGCAGAAGAAGCGCGCCACCGTCGAGTTCCTGCGCACCCAGCAGCACCTGCGTCCGCGCACCAACCTGTTCCGAGCCGTGTTCCGCATCCGCTCCGTTGCCGCAGCCGCCATTCACCGCTTCTTCCAGGAGCAGGGCTTTGTCTATGTCAACACCCCCATCATCACCACGAGTGACTGCGAGGGCGCCGGCGAGATGTTCCGCGTGACCACGCTCGACCCCAAAAACCCGCCCCTCACCGAGGCCGGCGAGGTCGACTGGAGCCAGGACTTCTTTGGCAAGCACGCGAGCCTTACCGTGTCCGGCCAGCTCAACGCCGAGAACTTCGCCATGGCCTTTGGCGACGTGTACACCTTTGGCCCCACCTTCCGTGCCGAGAACTCCAACACCACGCGCCACGCCGCCGAGTTTTGGATGATCGAGCCCGAGATGGCCTTCGCCGACCTCAACGACTACATGGACAACGCCGAGGCCATGCTCAAGTTCGTCCTCAAGGACGTCATGGCAACCTGCCCCGACGAGCTCAATATGCTCAACAAGTTTGTGGACAAGGGTCTGCTCGAGCGTCTGGACCATGTCGCCAACTCCGACTTTGCCCGCGTCACCTATACCGAGGCCGTCGAAATCCTGGAGCAGGCCGTCGCCGCCGGTCACAAGTTTGACTATCCCGTCAGCTGGGGCATTGACCTGCAGACCGAGCACGAGCGCTTCCTGACCGAGGAGCACTTTAAGCGACCGACCTTCGTAACCGACTACCCGGCCGAGATCAAGGCGTTCTACATGCGCATGAACGAGGACGGCAAGACCGTCGCCGCCGCCGACTGCCTGGTCCCCGGTATCGGCGAGATTATCGGCGGCTCCCAGCGCGAGGAGCGCCTGGATCTGCTCGAGGCCCGCATCAAGGACCTGGGTATGAATCCCGAGCAGTACAAGTACTACCTCGACCTGCGCCGCTACGGTTCCTGCAAGCACGCCGGCTACGGCCTGGGCTTCGAGCGCTTGGTGATGTACCTCACCGGCGTGGGCAACATCCGCGACGTCCTGCCGCACCCGCGCACCGTGGGCAACGCCGACTTCTAATCGTCGGACGCTAGCTCGCATCGCCACTCGCCAACGCTCATCGCACAAGCGTCTCTCGGCATCGGCCGAGAGACGCTTTTTTCAACAGCATCCGTCAAGCTTTTGGCAAGCTTTTGGTCAGTTGGGCAGGCCTGTTGAAAACTTGCTCTACCGTCTGCCGGCACAAACCGACCGTCCAAGACGCCCGGCACCCCCAGGCGGCGGCGACATCTTAGGCTCAAAGCCGCCATCGCCCGGGAACGGAAAGGATGTGGGCGCCATGACCGAAATCGCTGTTGAAAACTACGGGACCACCACCAGGGGAGCTGCCTCGCTTGCCGCCTACCGCGCCGTGCGAATCCTGCAGGTCCTGAGCGACCACACCGGCGAAGACAAAGCCCTACTTCCCGATGAGCTGGCAGAACATCTCGCCCATCCCGATAATCCCGCCCAGATGCCCATCTCGGCAGCACGCCGCAGCATCTACACCGCCATTTCCGCACTGCGTCATGCCGGATACGAAATCGAATACAAGCGCGGCGTGGGCTACCGCTTGCTGACTCGCCCGCTCACAGACGAGGAGATTGTTCGCCTGCATGGCATGGTCATGCGCAACCGTTCCACCCCCATCGCGATTAGAAAGCGCATGGCCAAGCACCTTGTCGACATGGCGAGTGTCGACGTTCGCGGCTACCTCAATGCACCCGAGCCGGCACCGGTCATCTCCGGAGCACCCGCCAAGGGCACCAAGCCACCCGTCACGCGCATCGACGCCTGCGAGCTTATCGAACAGGCTATAGACCAGGGAACCTCTGTCAGTTTTGACCTCTTGGGATCCGGGCCCCATGGCACAGACGAGGCAGTCAGGGTGGCCATACAGCCGTTTGCCATCAGGCAGCGAGACGGAATCTCGTATCTGCTTGGTACCGTCCACGACGACCGAGTCATCGACGATACCCTGCGCACCGTAGAGGTCAACCGCATGAGAAACGTCTGCACGCGTCTGCTCGACGGCAAGAAACTGTTTGCCGCCCTGGACGAGGGGGAGCGGCCCGCGCCCGCCGCCTAAGTCTTGCCGTTGCCCGCCGAATCCCCCGCCGTCCATCCGGTTCAGTATTAAAAAACCCGACAGATTGTTGAAAAAATGGACATCGGCGCTACTATAGACCCACTTGCACTTTGTTTGAGTGCAGTGTTTCCAGCCATTTCTATACTGGGGGTAATGATATGAAGGACATCACCATCAGCCGCAGGAGCCTTCTGGTCTCTGCCGGCCTGCTCGCGCTCGCTCCGCTCGCCGGATGCGGCGGCAACTCTGGTTCCGGCTCTGCTGCCACCGGTTCCGACTACACCGTCGGCGTTCTGCAGCTCACCGAGCACTCCGCGCTCGACGCCGCCAACGACGGCTTTGTCAAGGCCATCAAGAAGAGCGGCCTCAAGGTCAAGATCGACCAGAAGAACGCCCAGAACGACCAGTCCACGTGTAAGTCAATCGCCGACAAGTTCGTGGGCGATGGCGTCGACCTGATCTATGCCATCGCTACGCCCGCCGCGCAGGCTGCCGCTGGCGCCACCGCCGATATCCCCATCGTGGGCTGCGCCATCACCGACTACGCCGCCTCGGGCCTGGTCCAGGACAACGACAAGCCCGGCACCAACGTCACCGGCGCCTCCGACCTCACCCCGGTCGCCGAGCAGCTCGAGATGATGCAGAAGGTTCTGCCCGACGTTAAGAAGGTCGGCTTGCTCTACTGTACCGCCGAGTCCAACTCCGACGTCCAGATCAAGGCCGCCAAGAAGGAACTCGACAAGCTGGGACTGGGGTACACCGACTTCACCGTCTCGAGCTCCAACGAGATCCAGTCCGTCGTCGAGTCCGCCGTGGGCAAGGTCGACGCACTGTACTCCCCCACCGACAACACCATCGCCGCGGGCGCCTCGCAGGTGGGCCAGATCTGCAAGGAGAACAAGCTCCCCTTCGTGACCGGCGAAGAGGGCATGTGCAAGGCCGGCGGCCTGTTCACCCTCTCCATCAACTACGAGGACCTGGGCTACGCCGCGGGCGAGATGGCCGTCAAGATTCTGAAGGGCGAGGCCAAGCCCGAGGATATGCCGATCAAGCACCTCTCGAGCAAGGACCTGGTCGTCGTCAAGAACGACGAGATGGCCGAGGCGCTGGGCATCGACCTCTCCGCTCTGGACGAGTAGCGGCATGCGCGGCGATGCGCCTAGGGCTCATACTCGCGCCGTTGCCGTGTTATTCAATATCTGAGCCACAGGGGCGAACGCCAAAGACCGGCGTTCGCCCTGCTTGTTACGGATGAGACAAAACATCCGGCCGCAGCTCTTTCATGCATTGTTACCGCTATCATGGTGACTCACGTGTCCACCCTATCCTAGGAGGTATGAAGCATGCTCATTGCATTGCAGGGCGCCGTTTCGCAGGGCGTCCTCTGGGGCATTATGGTGCTTGGCGTGTTTATCACGTTTCGCCTGCTCGACATCCCCGATATGACCTGCGACGGCAGCTTTGCCCTCGGCGGCTGTGTCTGCGCCGTGCTCATCGTCAACAATAACGTCGACCCGCTGCTCGCCGTTCTAGCCGGCATGTGCGCCGGTGCCATCGCGGGCGCCGTCACGGGCATCCTGACCACCGTCTTTGAGATCCCCGCAATCCTTGCCGGAATCCTAACGCAGATCAGCCTGTGGTCCATCAACCTGCGCATCATGGGCAAGTCCAACACGCCCATCCTCGCCAAGGGCACCATCTTCTCGTCCGTCAGCAACATGACCGGCCTGCCGCAGTCCACCGTCGCCATCATCCTGGGCATTGTGCTGGCCGTGGCCATCGTCGCCATCCTGTACTGGTTCTTTGGCACCGAGATCGGCTCCGCACTGCGCGCTACCGGCAATAACGAGTACATGATCCGCGCATTGGGCGTCAACACCAACTCCACCAAGATGATCGCCCTCGTGCTCTCCAACGCACTCATCGGCCTCTCTGGCGCGCTTATCTGCCAGAGCCAAAAGTATGCCGACATTGGTATGGGCACCGGCGCCATCGTCATCGGCCTTGCCGCCATCGTCATCGGCGAGGTGCTCGGTCGCCTGCTGCCCGGCGGACTCACGCAGTTCTCCGTCCGTCTGGCCTCCGCCGTCTTTGGCTCCGTGGTCTACTTCCTCATCCGCGCCATCGTGCTGCAGCTGGGCATGGACGCCAACGACATGAAGCTGCTCTCCGCCGTGATCGTCGCCGTTGCCCTGTGCGTACCTGTGGTTTGGGAGCGTTACAAGCTCCGCAGCTCCTACACGAGGGGAGATGAGGCAGATGCTTAAGCTCTCGCACGTCAAGAAGACCTTTAACAAAGGCACCGTCACCGAGAAGCGCGCTCTTACCGGCGTCGACCTCACCCTTAACGACGGCGACTTTGTAACCGTGATTGGCGGCAACGGCGCCGGCAAGTCCACGCTGCTCAACATGATCGCCGGCGTGTATCCGCTCGATTCGGGTGTTATCGAGCTCGACGGCACCGATATCTCGCGTCTGAGCGAGTCGCAGCGCGCCAAGTACCTGGGCCGCGTGTTCCAGGACCCCATGCGCGGTACCGCTGCCGATATGCAGATCGCCGAGAACCTGGCCCTCGCCAAGCGCCGCGGCCAGCGTCGCGGCCTTTCATGGGGCGTCACCAAGGCCGAGAAGGACGAGTACGTTGAGCTGCTCAAGCGTCTGGACCTTGGTCTGGATACGCGTCTCAACGCCAAGGTCGGCCTGCTCTCGGGCGGCCAGCGCCAGGCACTCACCCTGCTGATGGCCACGCTCACCAAGCCGCGCCTGCTGCTGCTCGACGAGCACACGGCGGCCCTCGACCCCAAGACGGCGTCGAAGGTGCTCAACCTGACCGAGGAGATCGTCGACGAGAACCACCTGACCACACTCATGGTCACGCACAACATGAACGACGCCATCCGTCTGGGCAACCGTCTGATCATGATGCACGAGGGCCACGTGATCTACGACGTGGCAGGCGACAAGAAAAAGTCGCTCACCGTCGCCGACCTACTGCAGAAGTTCGAGGAGGTCTCGGGCGGCGAGCTCGCCAACGACCGCATGCTGCTGAGCTAAAACCTGCCAAAAAGGGACAGGTTTATTTTGGCAGGCTTTACCTGCGCAAACGTCAAAACCGCCGCAAAGGGACAGACACCCTTGCGGCGGTTTTCGCATATTATGTCGATAATCCGATATTCAATCAGACATTCTGGCTAAGGACTAAGGAGACTGCCATGAAAAGACTCCCCCGCCTTGCGTTAGTCACCGCGTTGTTTGCCGGCTCGCTCGCAGGCATCCCAAGTCTCGCTTTCGCGGGGAACCTACCCGCCGCTATTGACGGCTCTGTGACCGTCATGCACACCAACGACATCCACGGCAGCTACAAGTACAGCTACAACGCAAGCAAGGGCACCGGCACTGTCGGCTTTGGCGGACTGGCGGTTCTCTATAGCGCCCAAAGCAGCGCCCCAGATCTTCTGCTCGATGCAGGCGATACCTTCCACGGGCAGTCCTTTGCCACCATGAGCGAAGGCAAGAGCATCGCCGAGCTCATGGATAACTTCTATGCAGGCGGCTACGACGCGACCACGCCGGGCAACCACGACTGGAGCTACGGCGCGGACAAGCTCCGCACCATGACCGGCTACAGCACCACCGGCACGCCCTTCGCCATGCTCTGCGCGAACGCGAAGTCTACGAGCGGCGTATGGAGCTCGAGCATCACCAAGACGCTCGACCGTACCTGGGAGGACAGCGAAGATCACTCCACATTCGACTACAAACTCAAGGTCGGCGTCGTGGGTGCCATGGACGAGTCGCTGGGATCCTCGCTGCGCGAGGACCTTGTCAAGGGCACGTCGTTCTCGGGTGCGGCGAACGCCATCAATGCCGAGGCCAAGCGACTGCGCGAGACAGAGGGCTGCAACGTTGTCGTCTGTATCGCGCACGCACTCAACGCCAAGCCTTTGCCACGCAACTCGCCGGCGTCGATGCCTTTATCGCAGGCCACGAGCACATCAACCTTAACGAGAAGTTGACGGGAGCCGACGGCAAGACGATCCACGTTGTCGAGGCAGGCAGTGCCTTTGCCGAGGTGGGGCTGCTTTCCATTCCGTACAAGTACGACACGAATGGCACCGAGACGACCGACGATGACACGGTCACGGTCCCCGCAGACGACAGCGACGAGAAGCTCTACACCGCCAAGGACGTGAACGACCTTTTGACAGACCCCGACAAGGAGGCCTTCTACCAGAGTCAACTCGATGAGGTTCGCAACAAAATCAAGCCACTCGACGACGCCTTTGAAATCGAGTCGAACAAGGTGCTCGGCACATCCGCCGCCGACTATTTCTACGGCGAGGATGCCGTAGGCACGCATGGTTGGGAAATGGTGCGCACCACCGATTTCCGCCCCAGCAAGGAGGGCGATACCACCAAGGCCCAGACCATCGGCCACGTGATTTGCGGCTCCTATCTTGCCCTGACGGGCGCGGACCCTGACCTGACGAGCGCGGACCTTGCTATTGAGAATGCTGGCGGCATCCGCGGCGGCATCGCGGCGGGAAACGTGACCGCCGGCGACGTCATCGCCATCTCGCCCTACGGCAACACCTTGGAGACCTGGACCATGACCGGCGCGGACTTCCTCGCAGCGCTTGAGCACTCGTTGGAAATTAGCGACGAATGCAATGACAGCTACGAGAAGCAGCAAGCCTACGTCGCAGCCGGCCACACCGAGCAGGAGGCCCAGGACATGTACAAGTGGCCCGACGACTCCGGCAGCGTTCTTTCCTTTGGCGGCATCAACGTGACGATTGATTGGACACAGCCCGAAGGCAAGCGCATCGTGAGTGCCACGCTCACCAAAGACGGCAGCACGCTCGACCCCGCCAAAACCTATACCGTCGCCACCAACAACTACATCATCACTAACACGGCCGACTTTCCCACCTTCGCACATGCCACCAAGCTCACCGAGTGGGGTACGTGCGAGGCAGCGCTGAGGGCACTGATCGGGCAGGACGACTGGGAGAACAAGATGGCCTCGCTCGCGGGCACCATCAGCTTTGGCTCCGCTGAGAACCCCGCACCCCATCCGACCCCAACGCCTGAGCCCTCACCCAAACCCGGCACGACGACCACGCAGGTCACCACCAAGAAAACCACCGGTAAACTCGCCGCAACGGGAGACCGCACGCTAGCCGTGGTCGGTGCATGCCTCATCAGCGGCATCATCGTTATCATCCTCGGCATTATCTGGAAGCGCCGCCGCTAAGCTACACCGCCGGGCTTTGCAGCCCCGCCGTGCAAACCTTATATCGAGCACAGAAGCCCGTCCGAATGTGATCGGACGGGCTTTTGGTGGGTATCATGGTTGGACGATCATGAGGAGGTTTTCCCTACATGGAATTGTTTGAGCCGATTCTTCATTTCTTTGCGCAACGATGGGTCCACAACATCATCTGGGCCGGCATCTTGGTAATAGGCACTGCCATCGCCACCAAGGTCGTATCCAAGACCCTGCGCCACCTGCTCAACCGCGACGACAACCCGCTTCCGGCATCGAGCATCTTCATCAACATCGCGCGCGCCGTCATCTGGATGATCGGCGGCAGCTTTATCCTCGACAACTGCTTTGGCATTAACGCAAACGCCCTCGTCGCCGCTCTTGGCGTCGGCGGCATCGCCATCTCGCTCGGCTTTCAGGACACTCTCTCAAACCTCATCGGCGGCATGCAGGTAACGTTTATGGGCATCATCAAGCCCGGCGACAATATCGAGGTCGGTGGCGTATCGGGCGTTGTCCAGGACATCACCTGGCGTCATACGACCATCGAGGACGCCTGCGGGCAGACCATCATCGTCCCCAACTCAAATATCTCCAAGAACACGCTCGTGCACCTCATGCCCTTTGGGCGTGTGGCTGTGCCCGTTGCCGTAAAGGACACGTCCAAGTGGGCCTCGCTCGACGCACTGGCAGACGAGCTGACCAGCGCCACCAAGGCCGCCGTGCTTCCCATCTCGGGCTTTGACAAGGAGCCCTACGTGCTCTTTAGCGAGATCGGCGACTTTGGCATCAAGGGCAAGATCATCTTTATCGTCAGTGACGACAGCACCACCTTCACGGCAGCCGACGCCTGCATCCGCGCCATCGCCCCCATCATCGCCTAAACCACTACAAAGGGGACAGGCACCTTTGTAGTGGTTTTCATTCGTGGTACCATGGTTTATATAGTTGTTTAAACGACTAAGGGAGCAACATCATGGAAGAGGCCTACCGTCAAGCACGCAAGCGCGGCGAGCAAGGACGTCGACGCGCCATTAGCCAAAGCGAGCATCCATACCTTACGGACCTCGACAGTTTGGTTGCTCAGCTCCCCTTAGGTCAGCGAGAGAGCGTCGGCCTAAGGGATATTCCGCTCGAAATGGTCGTCGGCACGGTCACCAAGGGCCGTCAGTCCGCCTTTTCATGCAACTTCATGCCCCTGCTGCCGTTTAACACCGAGTTCGCCCGCAAGTGGTCCAACCTCTACGACATCCAGGTAACCGAGGGCTATCGCGACCCCATCATCGTCACCGAGTTCATGCATCGGTTCTATGTCCAGGAAGGCAACAAGCGCGCCAGTGTCCTCAAATTCCTGGACGCTCCGACGGTTTCGGCTAGGGTCACCCGTCTCTACCCCGGCAAATGGGATTCCGTCGAAAGCCGCCTGTACGGCGAGTTCTGCGCTTTTTGGCGCGTCTGCCCCCTATACGAGATTGAGTTCTCGCGTGAGGGAAGCTACGAAACGCTCGCCAAGATGCTCGGTCAGAACCTTATCGAAAAATGGCCGCAGAAAAAGGTCGACTACCTGCGCCACACCTTCCTGCTCTTTAAGCGCGCCTACCTTCGCGCGGGCGGCGACCACCTGGACATTACGCCCGCCGACGCCATGCTCGTCTACCTCAATGTATACAACCAGGACCGCCTGCTGGATACGCCGACGGATATCGTCGTAAACCGTCTGTGCAAGATCTGGCGCGAGCTGGTCATCGCCGGAAAAAGTGACGAGGACAAGGTCGATCTTGTCGAAGCACCGAGCGTCGATGAGGAGGAGTCGCCCGCCAAATCCACCTCCGGCGTACTCAACTTCTTTATGGGCAAGACCGTCTATTCGGCGGCCAACCCCCTGCGCATCGCCTTTATTCATGAGTTCACCTGTGCGACATCGAGCTGGGACAGCCTGCACGACCAAGGGCGTCAGTATCTCGATGAGCACTTTGGCGGTATCGTGCGCACCGAGGCGTTCGAGGACTGTCATGATCCGGACGTGTTCTACGCCGCCGTGGAAACGGCTGTCAAACATGGAGCTAACGTCATCTTCTCGACCTCGCACCGCCTGATGGAATACACGCTCAGGGCTGCCGTTGAGTATCCCCAAGTTCGGTTCCTTAACTGCTCTATCGGTCTTCCCCATCAAAGCGTCCGTTCGTACTTTGGCAAGATGTACGAGGCCAAGTTTCTCCTGGGCGCCCTTGCCGCCAGCATGGCGGACAACCACCGCATCGGGTACCACGCGTCGGTCTTCGCCTCGGGTGCACTCAGCGAGATCAACGCCTTTGCGATTGGCGCCTCGCTGCTCGACCCCCGTGCGCAAATTATCCTGACCTGGGGCGATGTGCCCGCCGGAGGCCTTGCCGAGGCCATGTGCCGCGAAGGTGTAAGCGTCATGACCGGCGCCGACATGTCAAAGTCGCTCGAAGACCCCACGGCCTACGGACTTCACCGCCTGGTCGATGGCAAGGTTACCGGCATTGCCATGCCGGTATGGAACTGGGGCCGATACTACGAGCTTATCGTGCGAAGCCTGCTGCATGGCACCTGGGATGAGACCAGTGACGCCAGCCAGGTTCGCGCCGTCAACTACTGGTACGGCATGAGCTCGGGCGTTATCGACATTCGCTACGCTCCGGGCCTGCCCTATCAGACGCGCAAGCTTGTTCAGCTCCTCCGCAATGGCATCGTCGAGGGCTCCATCAATCCATTTGGCGGCGAGCTCCATAGCCAAGAAGGCGTGGTACAGATCGAGGGCTTTCCCCCACTGCCGAGCACGCAAATCGTCGAGATGGACTGGCTAGCCGACAACGTGGTGGGTACCATTCCGCAGCCCAACGACGAGCCGAAGGTCCGCGCCCTATGAAAATCCTTGCCATAGCCGATACCGAAGAACGATGCCTATGGGAGTGCTTTCGCAGGGAGCGCTTTGAAGGTGTCGACCTGATTTTGTCCGCTGGCGATCTGGACCCGGATTATCTTGAGTTTTTGGTCACAGTCATCAACAAACCGCTCATCTACGTGCGCGGCAATCACGATGACCGCTACGCGCGTCACGCACCGGGCGGCTGCATCTGTGTCGAAGACACCGTGTACGTGTATCGCGGCGTCCGCATTGCGGGGCTTGGCGGCTCCATGCGCTACCGAGATGGCGCCAACATGTATACCGAGCGGGAGATGGTCAAGCGCGTGCGCAAGCTGTCACGCAAAGTGAAGATGGTCGGCGGCTGCGATATCTTGCTCACCCATGCGCCCGCTGCCGGAGTGGGCGATCTGGATGATCTGCCACATCGAGGATTCGAATGCTTTAACACAGCGCTCGAGTCCTGGAATCCCGACTACATGGTGCACGGGCATGTGCACCAATGCTATGGTCGCGACTTTCAGCGCGAGCGTCAGCACGCTTGCGGGACAACGATCATCAACGCCTGCGGCTATACGCAGTTTGAGCTCGACGAGACGCGCTACCCCATCCGTGGCTGGCAGGCAGCCTGGCTCAATTCACAAACAATGCGCCGCGAGCTCAAGCGCCACGAGGCCATCGAGTCCTCAACCGCCAGAACACCCTGGTAACCACTTTTAAGGCTTGACGCTGCGCCGGCCCCAAGCACCCCATCTCGCCCCTCAAGCCGTCGCTCGCGTACCAAAGTACGCGTCGCTCCTCTTTCGGGGCGACCTGGGGCACTTGGAACCGGCTCGCTGCGATGCCATAACATTGACGCCAAAGTGCCAAAACCACCACAAAGTTGCCTGTGAACTGCCTCCCATTTCTTGGACATCGGGAAATGGGAGGTTTTCCATGAGTATAGACCTCAGGGTGAAGCACGACCTGGAGTCCAGGAGGCGGGCCGTCGAGCTCTTCGACGCCGGCGTCGGCTGCAAGCCGGCGGCCGAGACCCTGTCCGTCCCCCGCGAGACCGTGAGAGAATGGCAGTGGGTATACCGGGCGTTCGGAAGCGAGGCGCTGCTGTCCATGGGCGGGAAACAATCCAGGTACACATTCGAGCAGAGGGTCGCCGCGGCGTCGGCCGTGGTCGACGGCGGGATGGCGAAGACCGACGCCATGGCCGAGTTCGGGATCAGGTCGAAGTCCCCGCTGGAGCGCTGGTGCAGGCTCTACCGCGAGGGCGGCGCCGAGGCGCTGCGGACCGGACCGAAGGGCAGGCCGAGGGGGTCGAG
>OMNT01001823.1_pt1 | contig 18512 bp, 11 predicted proteins | sample 1672551 | NCBI WGS metagenome assembly OMNT01 (sample SAMEA3136698, study PRJEB25190) | human gut metagenome
CTTCTGCATCCACCGCGATGGGCAATTGGAAGTTCTTGTCCGCCAGCGCAGCGCGCAGGGCGGCCAGCTCTTCGGTCGTCTGCCGGGGCGTGACGGCACAGGTGTAGTAGTAGCCGCCCACCGGGATGCCCCGCCGGGCACACTCGGCGTAGTTGCGGGCGAAATAGGGGTCGAGGTAGGGCTTGCCGTTCTTGTTGCCCAGCACCCGCAGCATCACGCCGTCGATTTTTCCGCTGCGCTTTACCGCGTCCCAGTCGATGCGGCCCTGCCAACGGGAGACGTCAAGAATTGTTCTTGGCATTGCTCTGCGCCTCCTTCTCGGCCAGCAGCTCAGTTAGCTCCTTGTACTCGTCGTCGGTCAGCTTACCGGCAGCATAGAAAACATCCAGCTTGGTGCTCATGCCCTCGATGGAGCCGCGTTCGATCATTCGTTTACAGGTACGGTACAACATAGATTTGTCCTTTCTCATGTGCATAACATGTGCATAATGTATTGATTTTATCTTGAATCGTGCTATAATAATGGTAACAAAATGATTGGGAGGTTTTCTTATGGCAAGAACAAGCACCAATATCAGTCTTGACCCGCAGCTCAAACATGATAGTCAGGAGCTTTTCGCAGACCTTGGCATTGACCTTTCCACGGCGATCACCCTTTTTCTGAAGCAGTCGCTTCGTGTTCAGGGGCTTCCGTTTGCCGTCACGCGGGAAAATCCCAACGCCGAAACCATTGCCGCCATGAACGAGTACTATGAGATGAAAGCGCATCCTGAAAAGTATAAGCGCTATTCCTCTTTCAAGGATGCCATGGATGAGGTGCTGACCAATGCTTGATGTCGTTCTTTCCAACCGGTTCAAGAAAGACCTCAAGCTGGCAGCCAAGCGCGGTATGAATCTTGACGAACTGGATGCCATTGTCGAACAGCTGGCGGCGCAGCTTCCATTGCCGGACAAGAACCGTGACCACGCTTTGACCGGGGATTACATCGGCTTCCGGGAATGCCACATCCGACCCGATTGGCTGCTGGTCTACCGTGTGGATGGCGAAGATCTGATCCTGTTTTTGTTCCGCACCGGCACTCACACGGATCTGTTTGACTGAAAATCAACTTCTCAGCAGATGACCTTCGGGTCGTCTGCTTTTTTCATGCTTCCGGCGTAAGCCCCAGCTCCAGTAGGGTCAGGCGGTAGGCTTGGTCAACGTTCAGCGCATCCGCATCTGCTTGGCCGGCTTCCAATGCTGCCAGCCGCTCCTCTGTGGTGGGCAGGGTGCTTGCCGGTTCCGGCTCCGGCACCGTGCCGCCCTCTGCCACCTCGTAGCAGTCGGCCTTATCCTCAATGCCCCACAGCGTGTCGCCCACCGCACAAGCGGCGTTGTGGGCATTCACCGCCTCAGCCATGGCGGCGTAAGCGGTGCACTGCTCCTGCGTTTCTACGGGCTTAGTGATGGTGGAACCTAAAGTGATTTCCATGTGTACCTCCTTACTTCCAACGACCGATGGCGAGCCATCTACTAATGCCAGTGCCGGGTTGCCCTAGCCCTATCGAAAAAGATGTGGAATTTTCCCAACCGATGCATACGGGGGTGTTTCCTATGTTCCAATTGCTTCCAGCTACAATAGACGGAGTATCGGCAAATGCGAGTGGATACGAAACTTTCACATTGGTCTCTGAGACTTGTCCGTTTACGATAGCCGTACCCCAGCAAATCTGCGTTCCATCTGTAAATCTCGTGTAGCCTGAGCCGCTGGTAGCAATACCATTCAGGTCTGCAATTTCGCTTTTCAGGACATAATCCACATTGTCATCGCTAAAAACGGGAATCCAAGTATCCGAAGTATTATGCTCTTGTCTGATGGAATAACCGCTCCACTTCTCTGCATTATCAGCCATGTCGTGCAGACCAAGTTTCCCCGCCAGCGCGTCACCGGTGGCCTTTGCATCCGCCGGTGCGTTCTCAATGCTCAGGGTCTTATCTGTCCCCGCCTTGGCCCCGGCTTCCTCAGAGTACTTCTTGGCGGCTTCCTCATGTTTGGCCGCGTTGCTCTCCGACGTCGCAGCGGCCGTTTTGGACTTTTCCGCCGCGCTGGCCGAATCGGCTGCCTTCGTGGCCCTCCACTCCGCGGCGCTCTTGCTCCGGGCGGCTGCGGCGGCGAAATCGGCAGAGGCGGAGGCGCTGTCCGCGGCGTTTTCTTCCGAACCCTTTGCCTTCGCCGCCGCATCCACGGCCGTCTGTCCCCATTTTTCCACTGCCGCCACAAACTGCTCGTATACGCTGGGCGTGATGGTCTCAGTGGTGCTGTTGGTGTCGATGGTCTCGTAGCAGGTGTATTGGCCGGGCTTCGTCATGGCGATGTAGCCGTTCTCGTCCACGGCCAGCAGCATCCAACTGCCCTGCTTTTCCTGTGTCCAGCGCCGGTCTACCACAATGCAGTTGTTTTCGTCCAGCATCTGCGGGTCCGGCAGAGCGCCGCTCAGCCGCTGCACGTGCAGCGTGATGGCGCAGCCCGCCCACTCTTCCGGCACCTCGAAGTGCAGGGTGTCCACCTTGGCCGAGCCTACGCCGCCCATGTACAGGGTGTCCGGCGTTGCCCGGAAGGTGCTTCCGTTGTCCTGTGACTTCCGGACTTTGATGTTCAACTCGCTCATGCTCTTCCTCCCTTCTGCCCCAGTGTATCATCTCCCGCCGGGCCAGACTACTTGCTACTTTTTCCGCCGGGCAAACAAAAACGCCCCGGCCAATTTGGCCGAAGCGTCTTCGTCCTTTTATCTCACCTCCGCCCACTCATCCACGGCTCCCGCCGCGGCTTCCTGCTTCTTCTCGTCCTGTTTGATCCAGCTCTCGAAGTTTTTCTCTTCGTACAGAGGTTCACCTCCGGCTTCCAGCCGCAGCAGCATTTGGGCCAGCTTCTCCCGGTCGTGGTCATTCCCGGCCAGATACTCGCTCTTGACAACGCCGGTGATATTGCTCTTGATGGCATCCTTGTCCTTGCCCGCAGTCAGCAGCCGGTCGATCTCGGTCTGCACATCCTTGGCGCGGCCCACTTCCAGTGCGTCGGTCAGGTCATCGTAAACATTCCGGTCTTTGTCTCCGGCCAGCAGCTCGTCGGCCAATTCGTTAATTGCTCCGTAGCTGCTGCCGCCATGCTTATCACCGGTCACCAAGTCGATGATTGCCTCTCGTTTCACTCGATCCGATTTTGCAGTCGCACTGATTCCAAGACCATCGTACAGCTCACGAATAACTTTCTTTGTCAATTTCTGCCGTTTACGGTCATCTCCTGCATTCCGCGCCTTCGCTGCTTCCAGAATGTCCGGGTCATAATTTTTCAGCCGCTTCTTGAGTTCCGCCTTCACCTTGTCGCTCTTGCCCATCTGGTCCAGCTTGCCAAGAGCGGCCGCAGCTTCCTCCGCGTCACCCCGCTCAATGGCGTTGAAGAGCCGGTCGTATTGTCCGGTCGCGCTGGCCGGAGTTCCGTTCAGGCTGAACCCTTCGCCATTTGCAAGGCCCTGCACATCGTCCGCGTAAGCCGCGAAGGCTTCTACCATCTTCCGCCCGTTTGCCGCCGGGATGCCCGCGATGTCCAGCCCATATTCCATCACATCGACCCCGGCCTTCCGGAGCTTCCGGTGGTAGGCTTCCAGTTCCTCTTCGTCCATGCCGGTGGTGTCCTTCCGGATCAGGGTGTACAGCTTCGTGGTAGCGGCAAACAGGTCGTTGACGGCGCTGATGTTGGTCGCGCTCACCACATCGTAGTCCGTGCCGTTCACTGCGTTGCCCACCATGCTGTAGATTTCCGAACCAAACAGGAAGTTGCCCGCCGCGCTCTCGGTGAACAGCCCCGCAAACCGGTTCCACAGGCTTTCGGCGGTCACGTCGCCGTTTTCATCCTGCTCGCGATCCCACCGATGCAGCAGGAAGTCCGCGCCGATCTTCATCAGGGCGAATACCGCCGTCTGTATCACTTGGCTTGTAGCAGCCCGGCGCAAGCTCTGCCCGGCCCGCTGCACTTCGGCCTTGTTCTCGGCGCTCTTCTCTGCATTGTACCGGGCTCTCTGGGCCTTGTAGTCCATCACCGCATCGGCGAGGATGCCGTAGTTCTGGAACCGCTGGGTGGTGAACATGGTCAGCGTCTTGGTGATCTCGTTGTCGCTGCGCTGGATGCCCGCCCGCTGCATCACGGTATAGTTGGGCTGGGTCTCCTCAATGACCTTCTGGTACATCTGGTTCACAGCTTTCCAGTAGGCGTCACTGCCCTTGGTGGCCGCACCGTCGGCAAACTCTGCCGCGTGGTGTTCCACGTAGTGCTTTGAGGCTTCCCACAGTGCCGCCACCGTGATCTCGTCCATCGAGTTGATCCAGCCGGTCACGCTCTTGGGCAGTTTGTCCATGGCCTTTTCGGCAAAGCTCCCCGAAACGCCGATGGACGCCAGTTCCCCGCGCTGGCTGCCCCGCAGTCGGTATTGTAGCAGCGCGTCGCCGTGGGCGCTGATCTCCGCTTCCAGTGCCCGCCGCTGCTTGCCGGAGAGATTTTTCACGAAGGGCAGCACTGCCGCCATGGTATCGCTGCCCAGCACGGCCCCCGCCGTGGGCAGGGACGCCGCCTGTGCGATGGCGACGCCGGGGTTTAAGGTCAGAATAGCCCCGGCGTAGTTGCCCCGCAGCTTTCCCATCACCCGGCCGATGCCGTCCGAGCGCTTGCGCTGCTTCGTCTGCAAGTCGGTCAGCAGGTAATCCACGTAGTTCACCGCGTCCCGTCCCCAGTGTTCCTTCAGCACGCCGCTCTTTAGCTTTTGGATGCCGTTCTCTGTCTCCACATTCGCGTTCAGGATGCGGTTTGCGTCCCGGATGGGTGCTGCAAGGCCCGCGTAGGCCGCTGTGTCCCGCAAAGAGCGTTGCACCACGCTGCTGCACTCTTCCAGCAGGATGGGCAAGCCGCTCTTCACGCGCTCCTTCAGCATTCCGCGTCCTTCGATGGTGGCGTCCAGCTTCAGGCCCTCGATCTCGCTGGCCAGCTGGGTCTTGTCCACCGCGATGGGGTAGTAGTTCTTCACCGTCGCCCGCTGGAATCCCACCAGCTTCATGCTGGTCTCGTTGATGAGGTTCGTGGTGTAGTCCCCGAAGAAGCCCTTCATGTCCTCGATCCACTTCCGGTCGTAGTCGGTCAGGGCATTCTCCACGGTGTTCAGGATGGTGTCGGCCATGGGCATTCCGTCGGCCCCCGTCAGCATTCCGATCCTCACGGTCTGCCCCTTCTGGTAGGCCCGCTCGATGTCACCCTCGTTGTAGAGCGTTGTGTCCGGCAGAGTCAGGCCGCCGTTGAGCAGGTGCTCCCGGCTGTCCGTGTTCTGCAAGTGCATGTACAGGCTGCACAGCTGCCCATGGGTCAGCGGCACGGCCTTGCCCTTTGCGTCCGTCAGCCCGATGTCTACCAGCTCCGCGCCGGGGCCAGCGAACCGCTCCATCTGCTTGAGGTTGGCCTTGCCTGTCACGTTGTCGAAGAGCTTGGTGCCTTCCACCGTGATCTGGGTCTGCCGGAGCTGGCCTTGGTTCAGCATGTCGGCCAGCTTTTCCATCTGGCCGTTTTTGGTGTACCCGCCCAGCATCCGGAAGACTCGCTTCGCGCCCAGCATGTCGAGATTGTATTTGGTCAGTGCATCCCGGATCCTGCCGGTCTCGTTTCCCTTGGCGGCCAGCACTTCCAGCCCGGCCTTCTGGGCAAAGGCGTCCACTTCCTCGGTCTTGGCAAGGCTCAGGGTCTTATTTTCGGTGCGGATCACGTGCAGCGTCCCCGCCGTGATGGCTTTCAGCATCCGCAGCTGCTCCACGGTCATAGGCAGATAGGTGCGGTTCTCCGTCTCCCTGATACGGGCCTTCAGTCGGTCCCGCAGCCTCTCGGCCTTTTCGCCGTCGCCCAGCGCCTCGGCCTCGGTCAACTGCTGGTGCAGCCGGTCAAGCTTTGCCTGTTTCGCGTTCATCATGTCGGCCTGTAAGGCTTGGATGAGCTTCGGCACACCGGTCTGCTCCCAGTCATAGGCAAGGCTGCTGGGGTCGCTGGCCGTGCCCTGCGTCTGGCTGATGGTGTTGGCCAGTGCCGTCAGCTTCCGCACCGCCGCATCGTTCAGAACGGCCATATCCGCCAGCTTCGCCACCTCTGCCGCCTGTTGGATGAGCCGCGGCTGCACATACTTGCCCTTCGAAGGCCGCAGGATCATCTGGTTCAATTGGGCGGCGTTGTTTCGGATGCTCCGCTTCAGCTCATCAGCCTTCCGTCCGTCCCGCGCCCGCTGCACCCGCTTTTCGGCCAGTGCTTTTGCCACGGCAATGTCCTCGTCCCGCTGCTGGCGGGCCACTTCCACCGCAATGGCATTTTTCTGGGCCTGTTTCTGCTGCCACGCTTCGGCTTTTTTCTGGTTCTCGGCTTCCCACTCCATGATCTCGCGCTCCTGCACGATCTGGCTGTACTCCGCCCGGTCAGCCCGGCGCTGCTCGTTGGCCACCTGCCGGGCGAGGTCCCGGTTCTCCGCTTTCAGAGTTTTGTTTTCCAGCGTGATCTCGTCCAGCATCTGCTGCCGCTCTTCCTTCAGGCGCTTTTTCTCGGCTCTCCATTCCCGTTCGTAGGCTTCCTTCAGCACATCCAGCTTCTCGGCCATGTCGCCGGAGTTGGTGATGTCCACCCCCAGTGCATCCAGATTGGCGTTCAGCATCGCTTCTGCCTTGGCATTCCGGCGCTGCTGCTCCTGCATCTGCTGCACTGCTTCGCTCTGGTTCCCGGCTTTCTGGTTCTCCGCCAAACGCCGGTTGAATTCTCTCGTCTGCTCCTTCTGCACAGCCCGCAGGTCTTTCACGGCCTTGGCCGCACTGGTTTCGTCTCCGGCTGCTGCCGCTGCGGCCCGGCGCGGCCACTGCTGGAAGGAATCGAAGATGGCCTGTGCGTCGTTCATCTCGTTCACATTCAACAAGTCGCCGATCATCCGGCCCGCCAGCTCCACCTTGGCATCTTCGTACTCAGCCACATCCGCGAACCGGCTCATCATCTTTGGCTTGATGGTGTCGTGCACATTCATCAGCACATCCAGCCACTCGGTGCTCTCCATGCTGGCCGCGCCGTCCACGCCCGCTGCCTTGGCGGCTCCCCGGAACAATTCCGCTGCGCCCTGCTTTGTGCCGCCCATGCTCCGGGTATCGTTCACAATGGCTTCGTATTCTTCCGCCGGGTTTCCGTCCCGGTGTCCTTCCTCCTGCCGCAGCTTCACGCCGTGCTTCCGGGCCTCGGCCACCGCTTCGCTCCAGCTTCCGTACTGGCGCACAAGCTCCGCCTTGGCCTTGCCGTTCTTGTCCACGGTGTAGCTCAGCTCGTGGTATTCCGGGTATTGCTGCCACAGCTCCGTATTCCGGTAAGTCGCCTCGTCGAGGATCTCCCCGGCAATGGTCTCGGCCAGCCCCTGCGCCTTGTTCATGTCGGCCCCTTCGGTCTTCATGTACTCGATCAGGGTGCGCATCTCGCGGGCCACACGCTCGGTGTCGGCCTTGCCCTTCGCGCCGCTGGCCTTCACCAGCTGTTCTGCCACGCCCAGAATGCTGTCGTCGCTCACCCGCACCCCGCAGGTCAGGCCCATCATCTCGGTCAGCGTCTTGATGGCCGCGCTGTTGTCCGCAATGGTCCGGCTGGCTTGCCGCTGGCGGTTCCGCTTCGCATCCCGGTCGGCCTGTTCGGCCATCTGGAAGCGGACGTTCGGCACTTGGTTCAGCACCTTCGTGCGCTGCGCATCATCCCCGGCTTTGTACTCGTAGACGGTCACACCCTTTTCCTTCAGGCTGTCCAGCAGCGCCGCCGAAGCATTGTCCGGCACAATAGCCGCCCGCACCTCGTCGAACTCTACAGCTCGCTGGGGTTTCGCCTCAAAGTACCCGGTGGGGATGTCTGCGATGGTCTTGTACAGCGCCACGATCTGCTTTGCCGTCTCCCGGCTGATGGTATAGCCTTCCTTAGAAAATGCCTTGCTGACCGCTGCCATGGTCTGCTTTCCCTGTGCGGCCCGCAACAGGATGTCGCCGAGGATTTCCCGCTCCCCATAGCCGCTGTCCGAATGTGCAGCGGTCTCCTGTCGGATGCGGCTGATGACTTCTTCGATCTGGCCGTCGGCCTGTTCCAGCAGTGCCTTGTACTCCTCCGCCGGCATCTGCTGCAAGCGGCCTTTGTCTGCCCGCACTTCGTCCAGATTCTGATATTCTGCCGTGGCCGTGCTCATCAGAGTGTTTGCCGAAAGGCCCCATGCGCCTTCTCCGCGTGCATTTTGCTGGTTCATGGCCTCCACCAGATTCTGCAACGTGTAGGGGTTGTGCAGTTGGGCAAAGCTTCTCCGGTTTCCGGTTCTGGTATAGGGGTCCTTCTCATTTCGGATTCCCTTTTTTCCCAGAATCCCCTCCATCTTCGGCAGCAGCCACTCTTCCACATCAGCATCCGGGGCTTTCTGCTGTAACTCCTTCTGCATCGCTTCCGTATCCTGCACGGTTTTCCCGGCCATATCTTTGGTCGTCACATATTCATATGCGTTTTCCAGTCTGGCCCGCAGCATCGGTGCGATCAGCCGGTCGGCTTTGGTCTGCGCCTTTTCTTCGCTCCAGCCAAACTCTTCCATAGCCCAGCTTTTTTCTGCTTCCCGCACTTCATTCAGCACGGCATTGGATTTATCGTGATTTCCGTTCACCACGTCGGACTCCACGATGTCCCGCAGGACAGCTTCTCCGCCAAGGGCCTCCATGATTTTCTCATACCGCTTTTTCTGGCTTTCGGTAAAACGCACCTCCTGCTTTGTCACCACCTGCACGGTTTCGCCTTTGTCTGCCAGATAGGCCGCCTTGACCGCATCATTCCGGGAAAGGCTCTCTGCCAGTTGCTTCGGGCTCTTCCCGGACGCTTCCATGTCCAGCGTTCCGCTGAGCACATTTCCCCGCGCAAATGCGCCGCCAGCGGTTTGTCGGCTCAATTGTGCAAGTTCGCTGTTCAGCTTCACTGCCTTGTCCGCGTGCACTTCGTATTCCACATTGGGCCGGGTGGGGGTCCATGCGTCGGAGCCATAGATTCGATTGGCCCGGTTCACCATGGGGTCAATGGTATCGGAGTTGAACACCAGCGAGATGGGGCCGTATTGGGTATGGCCTTCCTGTGCCTTGACCACCGCAATCGACGGCGACGGCAACCCCCCCAGCTCCAGCGCTTCCCGCAGATTTCCTTCAGTCAGGTTGTGGACGGCCACAAGGTCCTTCTGGCTGTCCACCTCCACCGGTGCGCTCATCTGGAACCGCACCGATTTCTTCACAGGTTCGTCGGTTCTCTTGCTTTCGGCGGAATCTTGTGCTATACTAGATTCAGAAAACAGCTTAGGGGCTTCACCGCCCTGCTCGGTCTTGAATACCGAGGTAAGGCTGTTTTCTTTTTTTGTTATTTTTCCGTTTTCAATGGTGAGCAAACTTCCATCCGAACCACACACTTCATGTACGTAGAACTTGCTTGCAGCATTGGGCACCGTGTACTCGTTCACGATCACTGCTTCATAGATTTTCGTTTCTCCCACCATAACAGGAGCGACGAAGGTATAGGTATTGTAGCCTCTTCCCTTCCAATTTTTCACGAACCCGATTTGCTCACCGTATTTGATAACCTCCGGAATTGCCGCTGCTGCGATTTGCTTTGCTGGGCCATTGCCGTGCTGCACCGTCGCCTTTGCGCCTTTCCGGGTCAGTTCTACCGTGCCAAATCCGGCCCTTTCCACTTTGCTGCCGATGGATTCAAAGAAGCGCACGATATTTTCTGCGTTTTCTTTGTTATTCGCACCGTACTCGATTTCTGTTCCGCTGATTGCGGAAACGGCCTTCATTTGTTCAAGCTTATCAAGGTTCTGGTTCAGCTGCTTCTCAAGCGTCTCTTCGCCCTCCTGAAGTTGGAACCTCACCCCCTGCTGTCCCGCCGCGCTCTCGGTCTTGAGAGCTGCGGCGTTTTCTTTTGCTGTCCGCAGGGTGTCCATGGCCTTTTCGGCGTGGGCGAAGTATTCGTCTTGCAAGGTTCGTCTCTGGGCCTCGGCCAGCCGCTTTGCCTTCAGGGCGGCGGCATTGCTGGGGTCGATGGTCAGCACTTCCTTGGCCCGGCTGATGATGTCGCTCAGCAGATTCTTCACCCGGTTCATCACCTTGTGGATGGAACCCCTCACGCCCGCATTTTTCTCGGCCTGTCCGCGCTGGAATTCCACCCAGCGCTTGAAGTCCGCTTCCGTCGCAAAGATCCCCCGCCACGCATCTGCCACCAGCTCTTCGGCTGCCTGTTCGTAGGTAAGCTTCTGGCTGGCGTACACGTCCATCTTGTCCCGGATCATCTCGTCCACGCTCTCGTAGCCGTCCATCTGGGCAAGGTAGGTCAGGGCATGGTCCTGCAAGCTCTTTGCGCCCGCTTGGTCGAGGGAGTTATACCAGTGGTAGTCCTCGTGCAGCACGGTGCCGAAAATGTCGCTGACGCTGTCCCCGAAGAAAATACGGGCCGTCTCGCTTTCCACATAGGCCCGGACGTTCGGATTGTTTTGCAGCACGTTCTTCAGCACAGCGTCGGTGCCGGTGGCGGCGGCGTTCAGCTCGATGATCCGGCTGCCCATGTCGGTGCCGTCGTGATCCAGCGTCCCTTTATAGTAGACCAGCCCCTGTCCGCTCGTGCTCTGGTCGGTCAGGCCGCCGCCGTAGCCGCCCGCCTGTTCCTTGGTGTCTGCACCGTAGAGGTAGGCGGTATTCAGCGCGATCCGCCCGCCCTCGCCGCTGTCCAGAATATAGTTGACATTCAGGGCAGTATTGTCCATCACACCGGCCAGCCGCAACGCGTCGTCGAAGCTCTTCACCTCGTCCATCTGCGCCAGATGGTAGATCGTTGAAGCCGCGGCGGCATACCGATCAGCATCCATGTTGGCGGGCAGCTTCTGGCTGATGTCCTGCGCGGCCTTGGTCTTGCCGCTCTCCACGCCCCACTGTTCCAACTGTCGCTGTACCTCGCTCTGCCGGGCCGTCTGGCCGCTGGGTTCCCGCAGCCCGTAGGTCTCCCGCATCTGCCCGCTTCCCTCGTCCGCCGCGTCCAGCCCCGCCGGGTCAACCTTCCGGTCTACGTCCGCATAGTCGTTGACGCGGGCGGTTTCCACCGTTTCCCCGGCGTTTTCCACGCCCTTCTCGTTGACGCGGGCCGTTTCCGGTGCTATACTGGCCTCAGCACCGTGATCTTCAGCTAACGTTTCGGACGTATCCCTGAAGTCGGCAACGGCATCCATAGGGGACTGCGGCGGCGGTGCGGTCATAGCGGAAGGATCTGCGACTACGTTTCGGACGTTATCCTCAGGGTCGGCAGCGGCATTCACGGGGGATCGCAGGACTTTCGCTATTTCTTTTTCGTCAATGCCATTCTTAGAAAGATATTCCGAAACAATAAAATTCTTATTTTTCTTTGTATCACAGACGGCTTCCACGACAATGTGGCTGCCGTCTATTTTTTTCTCAAAGAGCACGATCGGCGCACGTTTGCCGTTGCTCGTCATGTAACCATCTGCGCGGTCTTTTGCTAAGTACGCATTGTCAAAATTGTTCAGCACATAGGCCGCACGGGCCACGTCGGCGCTCTCCTTCATGGTAGCGTCGGCGCTGCCGTCGCCGCCCGCGTGGCGGTTGGTGATGTGCATCACGCCGTTGTTGTCCAGCATGGTGTAGTCGCCTACTTTGTCAAGCCCCGTCAGCTCCATCATCGCGCTGCGCATCCGGTCGCCGGTCTTGCTCACAACAAAGGGTTCCAATTTCTTGCCCGCGCGCACATCGTCCACATACTTTGCCATTGCCGGGTCTACGCTGTTCTTGTATTCCTCAATGCTGGCATTCTGCGCCGCCGTATGTACCGCCGGGTCATCGTTCACCGCCGTCTGTCCCTCTAAGGCTCCCTCTCCGAGGGAGCTGTCACCGGAGGTGACTGAGGGAGTTTTCGCCTTCTCCGCCGCAGCCTTTTGTGCTGCCTGTGCACGCGCTTCCATGGCATTCTGCACTTTCTGCTCGGCCTTGGCCTTTACCACACGCACGCCGGTGCCCGCTGCACCGCCCATCGCGCCGGATACGCCGCCAGAAAGGCCGCTCTCCAACGCCGAAAGGAAATTCTCCTGCGTGAGCATCTGCTTCGCCGCTTCTGTGTCGCCCATAGCTGCGTCAATAGCTTGGTCTGCATAGCTTTCCACGAAGGCTTGCATGGCGTTATCGATGCCGCCGGTCACCGCGTTCGCGATGGCAGGGTACTTCTGCGCAAAATCCGATTTTCCTGCCATGCCGCGCACCCATCCCGCGATCTGCCCGGCCACGGTATTTTTTGCGTAGTCCGAGCCCATAGTTTCTGCAAGGTCTGCCGCGCCCACCGAGTTGATAGCCCAGCCCGCGCCGAACTTCAGCGCCGCCTTTGCCATCGCCTTTTCGGGGCTTTCCCCCTTTGCGTCGCTGGCCGCCAAGCTGTCACCTGCGCCCTGTAAGCTCAGCACCGGCAGCACCAGAGCCGGGTTCACGGCACCCAGCGCGAGGTTCTCGCCCGCGCTCATGGCCGCGTTGTGCAAAAATCTCTCTTCCCCGCTTTCGCCCGCCTGTGCATCCGCCAGCCACTCTTCGCTTTTCTGGTGGGTGTCCCTGCCCCAGTTATAAACGGGGTTGTCCACCTTGCTGCTGGCTTTGCCCGCAGCGAGCCGTGCACGTGCGTCCTTGATCTCCTCTTCTGTCCACCCGGCGCTCACAAGGTCTTTGTCGGTGTACATCCCGTTGGTTCCGTCTACGCGCTGGATGGCACGCATCAGGGTGCGGGTGCGGTCGTCGTCCTTGATCTCGGTGCCCACCGCTTGCGGCAGAGCACCCGCCGCCATAGCCCCTGCACCGGCAATGCTGGCCGCAAGGCTTTTGGCACTGTTGCCCAGCCGCCGCCCGGCCCGGTAGGCCAGCGGCAGCGTCTCGTATTGCTGATTGATCGCGCGGGCCCGGTCGATGTCCGCCTGTGTCCAGTTGCTGTTCTTGATGAGGTCTGCGTCCGTGTAAGCGCCATGAGTCCCGTCGATGCGCTTCACCGCCTCAGAAAGGTTCCGGTTGTCGTCGGTGTCTTTCCAGCGGTTCACATCCTTGTAAATGTCCTTGGTGCCCATGTCCTGCTGGTTCAGCCAGTCTCTCCGGCTGTCCATCTCGTCCGCAAAACCCAGATTGTTGTTTGCCCGGTACTCGTCAAACGCCTTCGAGGTCAGGTCGATATTTGTCGCTTCCGTCTGCTTCTGTTCCCGCAATGCTGCCGCGCTGCCCTTTGCCCAGCCGCCCGCAGCCGTCGAAGTCTGTGTGGCCTTTGCGGGCGTGCTCGCCGCTGTCGTTTCCTGATTCTGGTGCCGGCCTTTTTCTTTCTGCGCCCGCAGCGCAGCCGCACTTCCTGCCTTCCATGCCATCCTACATCCTCCTTAAAATCCTGCGTTCAGCATTGCTTTGTCGATCACGTCGTCCGACGCGCCCATGTTCATCAGCCGGGTCGCGATCTCGTTGGCGTTCAGACCCTTCGCCTTCCAGCCCTTTGCGTAGCTCAGGGCGTTGCTGTAGGGCATTCCGGTGCTTGTGTTACTCGTCTGCCCACTCGTTGCCTTTTGCGTCGTGTGATTTCCGGTGTTCGAGAGCCGCAGCTTCGAGCTGGCCGGGGTATATGGTTCCACTACCGGCGGGGCCGTAAGCGTCCCTGTGGTGCCGCTCACCGTCTCCGGTTCCAACCATCCCGCATCGGTCAGAACCTCCTTGTAATGGCTGTAGAGCGGATTCGTGTCCTTCATGCTGGAAAATTTGTTGGCCATGCTCGTGAGCTGGCTGGTGGTGTATCCGCTTGCTGTGCCGGAGCTGCCGCTTCTGCCCGAAGATCTTCTCCCGGAGCCCGAACTGCTGCCCGTCTTGGTGGCCGCCGCCTTGGCCGCAGCGGTGGAAAGCAGTCGGCTCGTCAGCGTGCCGTAATTGCCCGCTGCGCTGGCGTCCATGCCGTACATCTTCAGCAGGTTGGCCGCTGCTTCCTGATTTCCGCTTGCCACCAGAGAAGCCGCGGTGCTCAGAACACCAGCCTGATCGTCCCGGGTCACCGGTGCGCCGTTGTAGTTGGCAAAAGCGTTTGCGTTCAGGCCGTACCGGTTCAGCACGTCGCTGGCCGCGTCGCCCGCGCCCTGCGTGTACAGGTTGAATGCCTGTTGGTAGGCGCTCAGTGCGTCGCTCTGATCGGTGCGGTTCTTGTTGTACTCCCACTGTTCCCGCGCAAACTCATTTTCCCACTGCTGCTGCGTGTAGCCCATGTACCCGTCGTAGGCGCTCTTGGCCACATTGCCCACGGTTCTGATGCCGTTCCAGAGGTTGTTCCAGTAATTGTCGTTCTCGTTCCGGGCCTGTTCGCTCTGGTTGGCAAGGAAATTCTGCCACGCCGTGTAGTTGGCAAAGTTGCTGCCGTAGGCACTGCGGTCCAGCGCCTCGGTGTTGGCCATGCCGGAAAGGGCACTCAGCAGGTCGTTCTGCTGGTTCTGGTATTCGCTCAGTGCCTGGCCTCTCAGGCCGGGTACCGCATTGTCAATGCCGCTCAGCGCCTGCTGCTGGCCCTGCTTTGCCACGCTGTCGGCGTAGCTGCTGCCATCCCCGCCCGCCAGCATCTCCGCGTTGGCCTGGGCATTCTCCGCGCTGGCGGCAGCATTGGCCTGGGCCTGGGCGCGGTACTGCTGGTAGGCTTTGCTGCCGGTGTCCCAGTCGAACCCGCTGCCGATCTGCCCGGTCAGGCTGTCCATTGCGTCCTTGTTCCGGCTCACATAGTCCGCCGGGCGGTTGGCATTCCATTCCCGCTCTTCCTGTTCCGCCTGGTTCTTTCTCCGTAAGGTATCAAATAACATAAAGTTCCCTTCTTTCTGTCCTCTGTCGCAGGGCCCCACACCGGTCTTCAGAGCAAGCCACCCGTCATCATCTTCACGATAAGCGGCCCGGCGAGCTGTGCGCCGACCTGCAAAACGTTCCCCCAGAAGTTGGTGTTGTTCGCATCCTTCTTCTGGTTGGCCCCCACCGCGTTGGCATATTCGGTCTGGGCACTGTTCAGCTGGCCATAGTAATTGTTCAGGCGAGTATTGTAATCGTTGATTGCCAGCTGCTTCTGCTGCTGTAAAGAGCTCAGCCGGTTGCCCAGGTCACTCTTCTTGGTGGCATATTCGTTGTAAGCCTGGCTGTACAAGCTGTCTGCCACGTCCGAAAGCCCGTTCATGGTGCTCTGGTAGGCCGTCTGCCCGCTGGAAGTGCCCCAGCTGTTGCCGTAGCCGCCGCTGCGGGCCGAAGCATTGGCGGCAGCGTTCTCGCTGGCCAGCTCCGCACCCCGGGTGTACTGGTTCTTGTACTGCTGGTAAGCCGCGTCCTTGGTGTAATCGTAGGAAAAGCCATCCCGGTTCATCTTGTCCAGCTGACTCTGCGTGCCGCTGATCTGGCTGTCATACTGGCCCGTCGTGTCCTCCGGCTGCTGTCCCTTCCAGTAATCCAGATTGTTCTTTGCCGTGGTCACCCGGTCATTGCTCTGGGCGTACTGGTAGCTGTTGGAATCGTTCTTTCTGGTTCCAAACACGCCGGTGCCCGCATTCTTTTCGCTGTTGCCGGTAATGCTGTCATACACATCCCCTACCATCAGCCCCACATTGTGGCCCGGGATCAGGTACTCCCACCATTTTCCTCTTGCCATCTTCTCACTGTCTCCTTTCGTCTTCGCATTTCTCTAAGCAGAGCTCCACCTTCGGGGGAGCTGCAAGCAACTACACCGCAGGTGCATTGCGCGCTGAGAGGGTTACTCCACCTTCAGCCCCATGGCCACCAGCTTGTCCCGCATGGTGTCGCTGAAGTTCGTCTCGTCCAGGTTCTGCATCATGTACATCATCTGGTCCCGCAGCTGCATCAGGTAGTTGTTGATGCTCCGCCTGTCCTCCGGGGCCATGTTGTCACTCAGTTTCGGCATGGCGATCTCGCCAAGCCTCGTAATATCTGCCATATAAAATCTCCTTCCCCTAAGCAGGGCTATCTCTTCGGTTCCCCTCCGGCCACCCGGTTGCCCCGGCTCTCTGCCATGCTGAACGCAATGCTCCGCACCGCGATCTGCCCGGTGCCCTTGATCCGCAGCCGCATGGTGTCGTGCCGCTCTGGCACAAAGGGCAGGTTGACCCGGGTGTATTTGTTCAGAACGGCTGCCTGGCCCAGCGTCTCCCAGGCCCCGCCCTCATAGCTGGCCTGCAGCTCCACAACGCTGTACGTCAGGGCATCCACTCGCAGAAACACCCGGTTGATGTACTTGTCCGCCGGGATGTTCAAGCCAATGTCTCCGCTCACAGCTTCAAAGGACACCTTCTGTTCCAGATTCGCCTTTGCCGTGTCGGTGTCCCGGTCGGCCTCCCGTTCCGGTTCGGTGGCCCACAGGTTTACGCCGTCCCACTGGTAGAGCTGCCGCCCCGTGGAGCACATTGCCCAGCCGGAAGCATTCTCTTCCGCCGCCGTGTCCTCCTCGTGCCAGAGCCGTCGTTCGGTGTCGTAGACCAGCAGCCGGGTCTCGTTCCGGCCCGGCACCCGCAGATGCAGGTAATACCGGGTGTCCAGCACACCGCCCACCGCCCCGCGCACGTTCATCAGCCAGGTGTTGTCCAGTCCGCCGCTGATCTTCACCGGCAGGCTGCCGTCCCAGGCCATCACGCCGTCAGGGGAAAGGTAGTACAGCACCTCTGCCAGCACGCACATGCTCTTGCTGGCCTGCTTGGCCACGCCCCGGCACTGCACGCTCACCAGCTGATAGTCCGCCGGGCGGCTGCCGTAGAGCTTGTGCAGGCAGTTCTCCTTGAAGAACAGCACATAGCCCATGCAGGTGGCCGCACCGGTAAAGGGACCGTCACTGCCCACGTTCACGGCGTAGCTGTCCGAAGCAATGCCCCGGTAGCTGTACCAGTTGGTGGGATCGCCCAGCTTGCAGCTGTAGATCACATTCTCCTCGCTGTTGCAGCCCCATACCCGGTTAGCGTTCTCGGTCACATATTCCAGCCGGGGCACCCGCCGCCGTGCGGTAATGGTGGTGCCGCCCACTGTGGCGCTCTCGCTGCCGTTCATGCTCTTCCAGGTGGTACCGCCTGCCGTCACGGTAAAGCTGCCGTAATAGCGTGCGCTCTCGGTCTTTGGGCTGCCGGTCAGCACAATGCTGTCCCCGTCCATCTGCTCAATGGTCACCTCGCCGTTCACACCCTCGGCCAGATACTCTTCCACCAGCCCGGGCACCTGCTCCACCGTAATGGTGTCCCCCTTCTTGAAGCCCGCAGCGGCCAGCCCGGGCAGGGTCATCTTCACGCTGTTCAAAAGGATCTCCGCCCACTTGCCGCTCTTGGCATCGTACTGTTCCAGCACGTTCACATAGGCCCACTTGCTGGAAGAGGAGTTCTGTTTCAGAAACAGCGTCCCGTCCGCCGGGCCAGAAGGTTCCGTGGTGCCCACGCTGCTCACGGTGTAGGTCTTGCCGCCCGCGTCGCAGGGGGCAATGGTCACCGTGCCGGTCTGGCTCCATGCAGCGCTCAGGGCTTCCAGCTTGCCGGTGGCCGTGTCAAAGCTCTTGGCATCCGGCCAGATCAGGATCTTCGTGCCCATGCCGATCATAATTTTCTCGCTGTCCGTCACGGCATTTTCCAGCACGATCTCCCCGCCCGCAGCCGCGGTGGCCACGTCGTCCTCGCTGTCCTCGGTGTAGCGCAGGGTGGTGCCCTCGCACAGCAGCAGGCCGTTCAGGTGGTACATCCCGTTGCAGCGGCCCATGGCCCGCATGGTGCGCCGGGGTGTCCGTGTCTGCAGTGCGGGGTATCCCCGGCTGGAAAAGTTCTTCATCTCGGTAAATTCTGCCTCGGCGCAGGCATAGCTTTCATTCAGGCCGCCAAAGGCCGTCTGGATGCTCTTCCCCGTCGAGATGCTGTATAAACTCGGCAGTGCCATCTCAGTACCTCCACTTCGTGGCCATCCTGGGCAGGTAGGTGTGCCTGCACCAGGCTGCAAACTCCTGCTGGTTCTCGTTGGCCAGCTGCATCTCGTTGGCATAGCGGTCGGTCTCGCCCAGGGCCGCGTCCATCTGGGCCGCCAGATAGTGGGCATAGTAGCTGTCGTAGGGCTCCGGCAGCAGCAGCTCCGCGTCCTGCCGCAAAAGTTCCTGCTCCCGGTCGTATAAGATGTCCGCACCCACGGCATCAAAATCGGTGGTGTCGCTCTTGTCCACCACGCTCTTTCTCAGCCCCGCATCCGCCTGCCGCAGCCATAAGATCTTCAGCTCGCGGTCAAACCCGTTGTTGGGCCGCAGCTTGTCAGCGGTTTCGATTGCTTTTCCTACTGTCACGCTTATCCCATCCTTTCACATCTGCAACCCGGGTTGCGGCTCCCAGCGTCCACTTCGTGCAAAGTATTGCACTCGTGTCCTGCTGGC
>OMNT01001831.1_pt1 | contig 18454 bp, 10 predicted proteins | sample 1672551 | NCBI WGS metagenome assembly OMNT01 (sample SAMEA3136698, study PRJEB25190) | human gut metagenome
AGACGAGAATTTTTTCTTCGTTATCATACGGCAGATAGGCACCCTGCAGTTCTTTGATCTTTCCATGATACTGCTGGTGATCGACAATAAACGCACACCGTTTTGCAGCCAGTGTTTCCGGCCGCTCCTGCACGAGAAGACGGCAGGTGGTTTTCACCTCGTCGGCACAGATCGAAAGTACATACTCCCCTGTTTTTTCATTTTCAAACAGATATTCATAAACACCTTTTTCCGTCTTTTCCAGCGATACTCCGTTTACCGTCACTTTTTCCGCCGGAAATGTCGGTTCAATGGTTACCTTACTCGTCTCTCCCGGATAAATCACATACTGCTCAGCATCCACCAGAATCACCCGGGGAAATGCTCTTAATTTCTCCCGGAAATCTTCACGTCCCTGATGCGGAAATACTTTCCACTCCAGCGTCATCGTGTCTCCCGGTGCAAATTCCTGTGCGGACGGGTGCAGCCAGAAGCAGCCTCTGTCATTGCTCTGCAGTTTCAGATCGCGCTCCACGCTGTAAGCGGAAAGACTGCCTTTTGTGAGCACCATTCCCATATGCGGAGCCGCACCGCCCATGCGGAGTGCCATGATATAACTGGTATTCTCCCCGCAGAAAATATGTGCATGGCACCGGTAATCCCGGCAGGTCACACTGTCCGTGTAACGATCCTGCAACGGAAATGAAACCCCAATACTTCCGGCATTTGTAAAATACGGATGCGCACCGTTGTAAGAAACCACAATCTTCGTTGTCAGCACATCTCCGTCTTTCTCATTCTGCACCTCAGCCGAAAACTCCGGCGGGCATTTCACCTCGGCGTATGGGAAATCCTCCCGCAGCCAGTTCATCTGTTTTGGATCTTTGGAAAATACAATTTCTTTCACGTTCCCAACTCTCATTTTTTATTTCCCCTTTCGTTTTTTTGATCCCGCTTTTTGAACTCCATGTAAAATTTATTTGCTGCTTTGATCATACTATATCTACATGCTCTTTTCTATATCTCTTTTTCCATTACCATTCACTGCTCTTAATCTGACAATAACCCTCACAATCCTCTTTTCCAGTTTTGTTTTACAAAAGAACGGTTCCATACGCCTGCATCATTTTTCCGTTTTACTTTATTTTTTCTTTCTTGCCGATAGTATTTTTTCTCAATTTTTGTTATACTGAAAATGTATGCGTATCAAACTCCGGCATTGCTCTTTCAAGCTGCCGACACATACATAAACTTCATAAAAGGGGGTATCTTTTTCATGGATACGTATGTCATTTTAAAAGACCTGGCAATCATTATCGTATTCGCAAAATTGTTTGGTATTCTTGCCAGAAAATGCAAGGCTCCGCAGGTTGTGGGCGAGCTGATTGCCGGTATTGTCCTTGGACCCAGTGTGCTGGGACTCGTTCAGCAGTCTGACTTTCTCGCACAGATGGCGGAGATCGGTGTCATTTTGCTGATGTTCTCCGCAGGTCTTGGCACCAGCCTGAAGGATCTGCTCCGCACCGGAGTGAAATCCCTGCTGATCGCCTGTGCCGGTGTTTTTGTTCCTCTCGTTCTTGGAGCCATCTTATACATGAGCTTTTATGGCTTCTCTGCTGTCGGAACGGAAGAATTTTACCACGCTGTTTTTATCGGTGTTATTCTGACTGCAACATCGGTCAGCATCACCGTACAGGCCTTGAAAGAACTCGGCAAGCTGAAAACAGAGGTTGGAACAACCATCTTAAATGCAGCCATCATCGACGATGTCATTGGTATCATTGTGCTGACTGTTGTCATCGGTTTTAAAGATCCGACATCCAATCCGCTGAAAGTAGCAGCCTCCACCATTCTGTTTTTTGCCCTTGCGATTGTGCTCGGTTTTCTCTGCTTTAAGCTGTTCAACCGCATGAACTCCGTATTTCCGCACACCCGCCGTCTCCCGATTCTGGGTCTTGCGCTCTGCTTCGGACTGTCCTACATTTCCGAAAAATATTTCGGCATCGCCGATATTACCGGTGCATACGTTGCGGGCGTTATCCTGTGTTCCCTCGATTCTTCCGATTACATCGAAGAAAAAATGGATATCAGCTCCTATATGATTTTCGGACCGATTTTCTTTGCAAGTATCGGACTCAAAACAACGCTCAGCGGCATGAACGAGAAATTCGTACTCTTTGCCATCTGTTTCGTCATCGTCGGCCTTGTCGCAAAAATCATCGGCTGTGGCCTGATGTCAAAGGGATGCGGCTTTACCTGGGGCGACAGCCTGAAAATCGGTGTCGGTATGATGACCCGCGGTGAAGTCTGTCTGATCGTCGCGCAAAAGGGTCTGAATGCAGGCTTTTTATCCGGCGATTTCTTCAGTGCCGTGATTCTGCTGATTCTCTTCTCGAGTGTTGCAACACCGATTATACTGAAAATCTTATACGCGAAAATGCCGACGGCAAAAGATTCTGCAAAGGCATCCTGACTTTCCTTTTACCAAAACAGGGCGCTGTGCCATTTCCTGCACAGCGCCCTGTTTTTTTCGTATCAACCGGTAAGTTCTGATTTCTTCTACCACAGAATCTTCTCTGCCTCAGCTCCATCCGCAAACGGTCCCGGCATTGCTGCCACGCCGCGGTGCTCGCCAAGATAGTCCTGATCGAAGATAATCGTGCTTCCGTCCGGATCTTCGAATCTCTGCTCCGGCTCGAAGGCGTATCCTAAAATATCACTGTTGATAATTCCCGTCCGGAAATCCTTCAGGAACTCATACACGTTCGTCTTGATGGAATAGTGGCCGTCTTTTTCCACAAGTTCCACCTTAACCTGGTTCTCGTTATCCATAAGATTCTCTTTTTCATTCACACACGCCTTTGCTCCGTTAAAGTAAGCGTTTCCGTTTACCCAAACCGGCAGATGACATTTATTGTGATACGGCTCCAGCTTGCTCATGTCGGCCGGTTTATCCAGCTCAAAGTGGCTGATCCACTCGTCATAGGTCGGATACTCGTCGAACACATGCGTTCCGACCTCCTGGTTATCCTCCATCTTGAAGCCCATGTCCTCAACCGTTTCTGTTTCCTCAACCGGGTAATTCTGGATAAAGATGTTGTTGTAGAACCGGTCATCGCCATGCAGGAATGTCATGAATCCGGCAACCTCGGTACGGTGACGGATGTGATACGGCGTGTAACGGTCTCCTGTTCCGCCGCCAACTGCAGTTAATGAGCCAAGCATCAGATTGTGTACGCAGGCAATACCATCGGTCGCCATACGAACGCTGACCGGTGAGAGCATAATGTTGTTATCGATCAGTGTCGGACCATGGCCAACCTCGATGAAAATATCCTGACTCATCATTGCGCCCTCTGCCTTTGGTGTTCCCTCCGGCGGGCAGTTGTCGTGCAGCAGGTTCTGGGTCAGGCGTGTTCCCTGTGCCTCCCAGTCGCACCAGATGCCCATCGTACAATGATGAATGTGATTTCTTCTCATCACAACATCGATCGCTGCATGCATCTTGATACCGGAAATCTCGGCTCCGCCAAGCTGCTGCATATTGTTGATGTTGTGAATGTGGTTGTCCTCAATGATACTGAACACACCGCCCATCCGTCCGACAATACCGGTCTGCTCACAGTGATGGATGTGGCAGCGGCGGATGATATGGCTTCCGATGTTCTCCTTCGTCCAGCCGTGATACTGGCCGCGGCACACAGCATCACGCTCCATCTGGGTCGGGCTTTTTACGTGTTTTCTGGTAAAGTAATGGTCGTTCTCCGGATCGTAATATTTTCCGAGCGAAATACCGCAGCACTTGCTGTTGCTGACCTCACAGTCCTCAATAATCCATCCCTTCGACCAGTGCGGACCGATCATACCGTCCTGATAAGCAGCCGGCGGCGCCCATGTCGTTGCCGCCTTGCTGACATCAAATCCACTGAACGTAATGTAATTTACGCCTGTTTTCGACGGCATAAAGCAGTTCCGGCGCACGTTGATTTCTACTTTTTCCTCCGTCGGGTTTTTACCCTGGAAGTTTGCGTAGATGACCGTCTGATTTTTCTCTTTGTCCTGCTCGGTATACCATTTGTAAACCGACCACTCCGGCTCCCAGGACGGCGCATAAACCTCGCCCTTGATACACTCCTCGAGCGTCTCTGCCTCGTATAACTGGCGGTCTTTCAGATAAACCGCGCCGGTATGGCGTACCACCGGTGCAAAATACCAGTCACCGCCGACCATTGTCGTGTATGGGTTATAATTGCCAAACACTCCGTTGTCTACACGGCATACCCACACATTATCTTTGTAATGCTCCCAGTCATTCATCGTTTCCGCACCGGTGATCTTTGCGCCGAGCGGCTTCTCACTCTTATAGACGATTCTTGCATCCTCGGTTCCTCCGTTGACCGGATCAACATATTCATGGTAAATACCAGGTGCAACCAGGACTTCATCTCCTGCCTTTGCAATTTTTGCCGCATCGTTGATGAACTTGAACGGCATCTCTTTTGTTCCGTTTCCATTCTTCGGAGCGGAATTATTGACATAGTAAATCATTTCTCTATACTCCTTTTTGTTATAGTAAAACCTGAAAACACTGCAAAAAAGGCTGTGACGCAATCATTCACTCTCTGCGGCTCTGAATTTTTTACGCTATTTTTTTGCGGGTCTATAGAATTTCTTTATGATAATGCTTCTTCCGCAGCCTCTTTTGATGCAAACGGGCCCGGCAGCGGATGAATGCCCTGACGGTTTCCGAAGTAGTCATATCGGAACACGATCGGCGTTCCATCCGGATTCTCATATTTCTGTTCCGGCTCAAATGCCATGCCAAGCGTCTCCGTTGAGATCACTGCACAGGCATTCTGCGGCAGATAATCGTAAACATTGGTCTCCAGTTTCCATTTTCCGTTCTCTTCTTTTACACCGATGGTGATTTCATGCTCGGTATCCACTACAGCGTCCTGTTCCTGCTCTGCCGGCTTCGCCCCATTGAAGTAAACGTTGCCGCCAAGCCATACCGGCAGCTTCTCGTAATACAGATCCGGTGACTTTCCGGAGCCCATTCCGCAATAGCCCTCAAATCTTGCCACGTACTCCTCCAATGTCGGATATCCGCTGTACGGTGCGGTTCCTGCTGTCAGATTTCCGTCATCCCACTCATTATCTCCGGTCAGTTTACGGATTTCTTCCATTCCCGCACGAACCGGCTTCTGGATGAAGATATTATTGTAGAACCGGCAGTCACCGTGAAGAACCGTCATAAATCCGTTGATCTCCGTGCGATGCGGCACATGGTACGGTGTGTAGCGTGGCGACGGCAGCTTTTCGGAGCCATTGTTGACACCGCGGCCGACAGCAGTAAACGATCCCGCGATCAGGTTATGTACTACCGCAACACCCTGCGTTGCCAGCTTCATCGCGCGGTCCGAAAGCAGTACGTTATTGTCCACCAGTGTCGGTCCGTGGGAAATTTCAATAAAGATATCCTCGCCGATACCGTCCATACCTTCTGGATTTGCATTTTCCTCGTTCGGCAGCGTATTGTCATGGAACAGGTTCTGCGTAACACGTGTGCCCTGTGCCTGCCAGTCGAGCCAGAGGCCTCTCGTACAGTGATGGAAATGGTTTCTTCGAATGATCACATCGATTGCTGCATGCATCTTGATGCCGCCGATCTCCGCACCCGCAAGGTTCTGTTTATTATTGATATGGTGAATGTGGTTATCCTCAATAATCGAGAACACACCGCCTAAGTGGCCTACAATACCCGTCTGTCCACAGTCATGGATGTTGCACCGGCGGATGATGTGGCTTCCGATGTTTTCCTTTGTCCATCCCTCCCGCTGCGCCTGGCAGATACAGTCACGCTCCGTCTGTGTGCCATCTTTGAATTTCCATTTGAGCCATTTATTGTCATTGTTCGGCTGTCTGTATTTTCCAAGTGAAATGCCCGAGCACTTCGAATCTGAAATCTCACAATCCTCGATGATCCATCCCTTTGACCAGTGCGGGCCGACCATTCCTTCCTGATATGCCGTCGGCGGAGCCCACTGGGTTGCCGCCTGTTTTACAACAAAGCCGGACAGCGTGATATAACCAATGCCCTCCTTCGATGGATAAAAGCAATTCTCGCGCACATTAATTTCCACCGTTTCCTCATTCGGGTTTTTCCCCTGGAAATTCACATAGAAAACGGTCTCATTCTTCTCTTCGTCCTGCTCCACATACCAGGTGTAAACCGTGAATGCCTGATCCCAGGATTTTTTATAGATCTCCGGCTTTTTCACCTGATCCAGACTTGTCACCTCATACATAGATTTTCCATTCAGATACACTTCTCCGGTGTGTGCCGTGTAGGATGCGATAAACCAGTCACCGCTGACCAGTGTCGTATATGGATTGTAATCCCCAAACAATCCGTTCGAAACGCGCGCTGTCCACACATCACCTTCCAAATGCTCCCAGTTATCCACAATTTCCGCACCGGTAATCACAGCTTTTCCCGGTTCCACAGAACGGTACACAATTCTTGCATCCTCACATCCCGCATTCGCCGGATCTACATATTCCCGATATACGCCAGGCGCTACAAGCACCTCGTCGCCGGGCATTGCAATTTTTGCCGCCTCGGAAATCGTCTGAAATGGATATTCCTTCTGCCCATTTCCGCTTCGCACAGCATTTCCATCTACATAAATCTGCATTTTTCGCTTACCTCTCACTTCTTCACTTTTCATAAACTTTTATTGTGAATTTTCGCCAAAATCACATCACTCTTTTTCCGATTTCTGCCGTTCTTCACAATTTTCATATCTTAACCATAATACAGATCCTCGTAAAACACTACTTATATATTGCCGATCATTGCCCAGATGTTTCGATTTTTTCTATATTTTTTCTCTCTTCTGTTGTATAATACCGTTTATCAGATACGGAGGATTCTTTTGCCATGAAAAACGATTCGACTTCTTTTTTCGAAAACAATCATTTTGCTAACAGCTATGTTTACGATATCTCTATTTCGCATGTCCCCGCCTATTTCGGTCTGCACTGGCATCACTATATCGAAATTGTGCTTGCACAGGATAACGGCATTATCTATGAAGTAAATGGAGAAACCTTTCCGCTAAAGCCCGGTGATCTTCTTTTTATCTGGCCCGGCGAGCTGCACGCTGTTTCCACAACCAACAGAGAACATCGCCTGATCATGCTTCAGCTCGATGCAGATTTTCTGGAAAAACGCGTGGATTTCCAGTCTGTTGCTTATCTTTTTTATCAGATCCGTCTTCTGAATCAGAACAACTTCCCGGAAATCGAAAAGCTTCGCGGATTTCTGACAGAGCTGCGCAGGCTCTCCCTCTCCGGTATCAGTTTTTCCGAACTGCGCGGATGCGTTCTGCTATATCAGTTTTTTATTCTGCTCGGCGAAAATCTCTCCGTGCCGACCGAAACTGCCGCACCGCAAAAAACAGGCCATTCCGCACAGGTACACCGCCAGATGGTTGCTGCATGTACCTGGATCTCAAGTCACTGCACCGAACCGGTTTCCCTGGAAGAAGCATCAAAAGTCGCCGGATTCTCCCGCTGCCATTTTTCCAAGCTGTTCCGCGCATACACCGGCCTCTCCTTCACGGATTTCGTCACCAGGGAACGGCTCCATATCGCCGAAAACCTGTTAAAAAAACCGGATCTCACGATCACCGAAGTGTCGCTCGAATCCGGTTTTAACAGTATTTCTACGTTTAACAGAGTCTTTTTGAAATCAAAAAATGTAAGCCCTACCGACTTCCGTCAGATGTACCTGCAATCCTATCAGAAATAGACTATGAATTCGGCATGGCCTCCGGTCTTTCGCAGGTGGATGGAACCTTCTCAAATGCACCCGTTTCCGCACTCTTCATAATCTGATCGATCGTATCGAGTACGTGATATGCCATTTTGGCACTCGCACGGTTTGGTCTGCCCTCGGCAATTGCTTCTGCCATCTCAGATGGGCCAAGACCACGGCTGTTTTCGCTGTAATCAAAGCCATAATGTAAAACTTCCGGAACAGCCTGCTGTGTCCAGTCTTTTACACCCGGAATATAGACAACATCGCCGCCGAAATTGTTCGGATCAACAAGCTTTAAGATACCTTTTTTACCGTAAATGGTGAATACCGCCTGATCATTGATGACGCTGTCACCATTGACGCAGAATGTACCGGTCACACCGTTTTTCATTTCCAGAATGGTAAAGACCTGACTTTCGTTTGTATAGTCAAATTCCTGTCCGTATTCCGGGCTGCCCGGAATGATGTTCACACGCTTCGCCGCAAGGTTTCGCACGGACGATACAACGCGATCCACCGGACCAAAAAGACTCACAATTGCCGTCAGATAATAAACACCGAAATCGTAGCAGATACCGCCGCCCGGCATCCGCAGAAAACGAAAGATGCTCGCCAGCAAATCAAGATCGCGGTTTGCGCATGCTTCGAAAGATGTCACCTCGCCGATCAGCCCGTCGTCGATCGCTTTTCTTGCGGTCTGCAGTGCCGATCCAAGGAAGGTGTCCGGTGCGGAACCGAGATAGAGATGTTTCTCCTCTGCCAGCCCGATCAGTTTCGCTGCCGTTTCCGGTGCGAGGGTCATTGTTTTTTCAGTGTAAACGTGTTTTCCGGCTTCCAGTGCCTGACGGATCAGCCCCTCGTGGGTCGGTGCCGGTGTCAGAATGACTACCATTTCAATCGACGGGTCTGCCAGAATTTCCTCGTAGGTACAGCCCTTGATGCCATACTGCTCTGCTTTCTTTTTCGCATGTTCAAGATGGCCTGCACAGCATGCTGCTACCTCAAGATTCTCAAAGTTATGAATCATGTTCGTCAGATAAATATCACTGATCGCTCCGCAGCCGACAACGCCGACTCTCATTTTTTTCGTTTCTGTTGTTCCCATTTGTAAAAATCCCCTTTACTCTTTGTTTTTTGATCCTGTTCTGATAAAAACCCTTATCTTTTTTATACAACGAAATGTCTGAAAAAACAAGCATTCCGGCTCATATTTCACTTTCAAAATGAAAAAACCGCCCACGGTTTCTGCAGATTCTCTGCATCACCGCGGACGGCCTTTTTCTGTTGTTTACTCCACGCTTTTCAGCGATTCAATCATATCAATTTTTCTTAACCGGTAGAACATCATAAAGTTGACGAACAGGGCAAACGCCATGGTAATCAGGGCGCTCCAGCCGTAGCTCCGCGGGAACACGTTTCGTCCGAACATCATCATATCGACCTCGACGGTCTGAATTACGCAATGATGTAAAAACGTTCCAATTCCCATGCCCGCGATAACGCCGAACAGTGTCAGCACCATGTTTTCCCGGTACACGTACGATGCCACCTCGCCGTCGAAGAAGCCGAGCACTTTCAGCGTTGCCAGCTCTCTCTGTCGTTCGGTGATGTTGATGTTGTTCAGGTTGTACAGCACCACAAACGCCAGCAGGCCCGCCGATACGATCAGCACCACGATGACGATGTCGAGGGAACGAAGCATGTTGTCAATCTGATCAATCAGGTCGGATGTGAACGAGATTGCCGCTACACCGTCGTACGTCATGATTTTTTCTCCGAGTGCTGTCTCATAATTGCTCGACGTGTCCTGGTATTTCATCAGAAGCTGGTTGTAGTCCGGCGCTCCGCCGAACAGCTCCTCGTAGAGATCCGGGGCCAGATACAGGTAATGGCGCACGTAGTTTTCGACGATGATCGAAATCTTTACGTCCACAATATCGTCGCCTTTTTTCAGCTGAACCGTGTCGCCTGCTTTTACGCCGAGCATCGTTGCTGTCTTTTCGCTGATGGCTGCGCCGCCGTCGGTCGGGAATTCGTAAACTTCTCCGCTTTTCCGGTCTCGGAAGGCATAGAAGTCATTGAAATTCGTCAGTTCTTTCGGCACTTCAAGCACTGCATCCACGGTCTTTTTGTCGGTCTGCAGTTCGATGTTCTGGCAGTACATTTCCAGCAGCTCATCGATGCCGCTGTAGTTTTCCAGATCGGTCTGCAATGCTTCTTTTTCGGATTCATCCACATCTGAATTCAGCACAGCATTCGCCTGATAGGTGAAGAGGCTGACGAACTGGTTTTTCGCAATCGCGGTGATGGAATCCTGAAGGCCGAAACCGACGAGGATCAGACCCATGCATCCGCCGATTCCGATAACGGTCATGAAGAATCGTTTTTTATACCGCACCAGATTCCGCACGGTTGATTTCTGCGTAAAGTTCAGATGTTTCCAGAGTACGCCGATGCGTTCCAGGAAAATCCGTTTGCCGTTTTTCGGTGCTTCCGGCCGCATCAGCTCTGCCGGACCTGCGGCGAGTTCTTTGTAGCATGCCGCGATCGTCGCCACGCCGGTGCAGGCTGCACTCGCCAGAATCGCAAGGCCTCCCTGCTCCCAGTTCAGCAGGGTCATGTAATACGGAAGTCCGGTATACAGCATGCCGTAGGCATTCATAATAACCCAGGGCAGGATTTTTTCTCCAACCACCACGCCCGCGAGAGCGCCGGATACGGTGGAGAGCATCGCGTATGCGAAATATTTAAAGGCGATCACGCCGTCGGAATAGCCGAGGGCTTTTAACGTTCCGATCTGCTGACGCTGTTCCTCGATCATTCGTGTCATCGTCGTCAGGCTGACGAGAGCAGCCACGAGGAAGAAGATAACCGGGAAGAATTTTCCGATATTCGAGATACGGCCGGCATCCTGACCGAAGCTCTCAGTTGACGTTACCTTATTCCGTCCCCAGACGTACCACGTTGGTTTTTTCAGGTCTGCGAGTGTTTTCTCACCGTCCGCAATTTCCTGCTTCGCATCCGCGATTTCTGGTTCGGCGTCGGCTTTTGCTTTTTCATATTCGGCTTTGCCGTCCTCAAGTTCCTTTTCTTTATCGGCAATTTCCTGTTTCGCATCCGCAAGGGAGATTTTTCCGTCGGCGATTTCCTGTTTCGCGTCGGCAAGCTGGGTTTCACCGTCGGCAATCGTCTGCTTTGCTTCGGCGAGCTGACTTTCTCCATCGGCGATCGTCTGCTTTGCTTCTGCTAACTGGGTTTCGCCATCGGCGATCGTCTGTTTCGCGTCGGCGAGCTGACTTTCTCCACTGGAAATTGTCTGCTTTGCAGCGGCAAGCTGGGCCTCACCCGACTGAATCGTCTGTCGGTACGATGCAATCTGCTGTTCCCCATCAGCAAGCTGGGCTCTGGCAGCCGCAAGCTGAGTTTCTCCGTCTTTTAATTTACTGCGATTCGTCTCAATCTGAGCTTCTCCGTCGGCAATCGCTGCTTTGGCGGATGCAAGCTGGGCTTCGCCATCCTCAATCTGTTTCTGATAAGCTTCTGCTTGTGCTTCTCCATCCTGAAGCTGGGCAAGAGCCTCTGTAATCTGAGCTTCGCCGCTTTCCAGTTCTTCTTTTGCAGAAGCAATCTGTGCCTCGCCTGCGGCGCATTCCTGCTCTTTTTCTGTTAATTGTGCATCTGCAGCGGCAAGCTGACTTTCTGCGTCGGTAATCTGAGCTTCTGCAGCCGCAAGCCGGGCTTCCGCATCAGCGCTTGCTGCTTCAAACGCTGCGATGTTTTGTTCCAGAAATGTTTTCTGCTCCTGCATCGTGAAAAGCTGCTGTGCTAACTCTGTCTGCTTTGCTTCCAGCGCAGTTTTCTGTTCCAACAGGGATACATATGCTTCATCTTCCTCCGTCAGTCCGTCAAGCTGAGCCTCAATCACCTCGATCTGACCAGTCACTTCTGTCTGCGCAGCCTCCACCATCGGAAGCTGCCTGGAAATCTGGGCTAACTGATCCTTGGCTGTCTCATACTGACTCTTCTGTTCTTCATACGCTGCCTTCTGCGCTTCATACTGTGTGCGTCCTGCAGCGGTTTCTGCTTTCTTGTTGTCCAGTTCCTCGCGTGCAGCGGAAAGCTGCTCCTTTGCAATATTCAATTCCGTTTCTTTTTCGGAAAGCTGCTCTTTTGCAGTATTCAGCTCCGTCTGCTTCCGAGTCAGTTCGGTTTTTGCCGCCGAAAGCTGCGTCATTTTTTCCTCTAACTCTTTTTTGCCGGATGCCAGTTCTGTTTCTTTCTCTGCAAGCTGTGCTTTTCCGTCGGAAAGTTCTTTCGCTTTTGCCTCAAGTGTGGTTTTTCCACTTGCAAGTTCATCGGCTTTCTGATTCAGCTCCGCTTTTCCGCTTTCCAGCTCTGCCGCCTTTGCTTCCAGCGTCGCTTTTCCGCTCGCAAGTTCCGCCTCTTTATCTTTCAGCGTTGCCTTGCCGGATGCCAGTTCCTGCTCTTTATCGGCGATGGTTGCTTTCGCACTGAGAAGTTCCTGCTCTTTGTCTGCAATGGTCTGTTTTCCGTCAAGGAGTTCCTGTTCTTTCTCAGCAATCGTCTGCTTTCCGTCAAGAAGCTCCTGTTCTTTGTCCTTTAACGTCTGTTCGCCGTCGAGAAGTTCCTGCTCTTTGTCCGCAATCGTCACTTTCGCGTCGGCAAGCTGCTGTGCACCGTCATCCAGCTCTGTTTTTGCGTCCGCTAATTTCTGCTCTGCATCAGCGACCTGCTGTTTTGCATCATCAATCTTTTCCTGTCCTTCGGTTTTGACTGCCGTATACCGCCGGTCGCACGCCGCATCCTCGAGCGCTTCAATCTTCGTCTGTACAGCCTTCACCGTCTCATCATACGCATCGCTGTAGCTCGCCTCTTCCTGTGCGCCGTCCGCCTGGACGTAAATCTCTGTATAGAGATCCGAGGTAAATGTCTCCGGAAGCAGCAGTGCAAAACTGTTGATGCTTCCGTTTCCAATCGAGCCCGTTCCCCGGTTCAGATCCATATAATAAGGGAGTGTCGCCGAACCAACAATCGTAAACGTGTCCCCGGTCAGCGAATCTGAGAGCGGATCCTCCGTTCCGGAAGTGAACGTTACCTGATCTCCGATCTCACAGCCGGAACTTTTTAGAAACTGCGTATCAACAAGAATTTCATCCTCTTTCTCCGGCATCCGTCCCTCGACCACGCGCGGCTCATTCACACCGTCCGTCAGCGCAATCAGCTTCACAACCTGCTCGCTCTCGCCGATGTCATGCAGCACTTCCACCGTTTTTCCGCCGTAGACCGCTTTCACGCCATCCGTCTTCGCGATATCCGCCAGATCATCGTCTGTCAGCCCCAGCGTTCCAAGGACTTTCAAATCCATATAATTTACTTCATCATAATACCGGTCCGCCGAAACCTTCATATCTCCTTCCGCCGACCGAATGCCCGAGAAAAACGCCGCGCCAAGAAGCACGATGAAAAAGACTGACAGAAACCGCCCCTTGTTCTTTGTGATTTCCCGGATAAAGTCTTTTCGAAATGCTCTCATCGTCCACCTACCATTCTATCTCTTCCACCGGCGTCGGGTTCTCATTTGTTTTCATGCCCGCCACTTTTCCGTTTCGGATTTTAATCACGCGGTCCGCCATCGGTGTCAGCGCCGAGTTGTGAGTGATGACAATGACCGTCATCCCCTTCTCCCGGCAGGTATCCTGCAGCAGCTTTAAGATCGCTTTTCCCGTCACATAATCGAGCGCGCCGGTCGGCTCATCGCAGAGCAGCAGTTTCGGATTCTTCGCCAGCGCACGCGCAATCGCCACACGCTGCTGCTCTCCGCCCGAAAGCTGCGCCGGGAAGTTATTCATTCTCTCTTCCAGCCCAACCTCCGCAAGCACCTCCGACGCATCCAGCGGATGCTTACAAATCTGCATCGCCAGCTCCACATTCTCGAGCGCCGTCAGGTTCTGCATCAGATTATAAAACTGAAAAACAAATCCAATATCCTCCCGCCGGTACTGGATCAGCTTCTTGCCGCGGTATTTGCTGATTTCCGCGCCGTCCACCAGCACCTTTCCTGAAGTCGCTGTGTCCATTCCGCCTAAAATATTCAGCACCGTCGTCTTACCCGCACCGCTCGGTCCAACAACAATCACAAACTCACCCTTTTCCACATCAAAGCTGATCCCATCCGCAGCCTTGATGGTAATCTCACCCATTTGATAGGTCTTGGTTACATCCTGAAGACTCACATATCCCGCCATGCCGCCGTGTTCCTCCTATGCAAAAAATCGATATTTCCTATTTCTTTTATTGTATCAATCTACAGCCGCGGCGGCTAGTCCTAAGTGGACGAATTTACTGTTTTTTTATAAATGGCATCCCCCCTTTATTTCAATACTGCCCTGATCATACATCTTATCCCAACCAGAATAATCACCACCTCCTGTAATCTCTGTGCCATCTCCATCGCAGCCATGCCCTCTGCTGCCTTCCCGTTCAAAAATATTTCCAGAACGCATCATCCTCTGTCACTCTCCTCTCAGATCTTAACCACTCCTCCCAGGCCGCCTACCAGACGTGCGAACGCCTCTTCCAATTTACCGCATCTTTTTCCACAGAAACACACACAAGTTTGACAATTTATGATACACTAAGCTAAGTGACATCAATTCTGAATGTTCTGTGCTCTGCCGCAGATTTTTCGGAACTGAAATTGACTTTTCGATGCATAAACCAAACGATTTGTGGCATACGAAGAAAGGAATTCTTATGAAAATTATCTTTATCCGCCACGGTGAACCGAATTATGAGATTGATTCGCTGACTGAAAAGGGCTGGCGTGAGGCTGAGCTGCTTTCGAAGCGCACGGCGAAATGGAACGTCACCGATTTTTACTGCTCGCCGCTCGGACGCGCGAAGGATACGGCTTCTTTTACGCTGAAAAATGCGGGCCGCGAGGCCGAAATTCTTCCGTGGCTGCGGGAATTTGATGCGCCTGTCCTTGATCCGGAGACCGGAAAACGCCGGATTCCGTGGGATTTTCTGCCGGATGTGCTCGATGCGAACCGGGATCTCTATGATCATGATCTCTGGACACAGAACCCGATCATGAAAACCGGAAACATGGATGAAAATTATCGTGTCGTAACGGACGGACTCGATGCGCTGCTTGCTCGCTACGGTTATGTACGCGACGGCTACCGCTACCACGCTTCAGATGAAACGAACCGCGAAGCTGTCATCGTCTGCTTCTGCCATCTCGGCGTTACCTGCGTCGCGCTGTCCCATCTGCTCAACACAACGCCGGTGCAGCTCTGGCAGGGCCTGTTCCTGGCGCCGACTTCCGTCACGATCGTCGGAACGGAAGAGCGCAAACCAGGCGAAGTGTACTTCCGCTGCCAGACCGTCGGCGATGTCCATCACCTGCTTTCTGCGGGCGAACCGGTTTCGTATTATGGAGCGTTTAACGATCCATTCCAATTTTAACATCCGTAGACAAGAAGTCCCTCGCTTCTAAAGCGGTGGGATGAATTGTTAAAAGAAACATAACGGCAGTGGCGGGCGGAGAGAAATCGGTATCCTCCACTGACATGAGGCAAGTCACAGTCGAACTATTTTCGACATGTCAGACTCCGTGAAAATACCGACTGTGAGTTGAAACAAACTTTACAAAAAGGGAGATTTTTATCATGAATGAAGCAAAATTAAGAGAATACGCAAAGCTGATCGTAAAAATCGGCGCAAATGTACAGAAAGGACAGCGTGTCCGTCTGCAGGCCGGTGTGGATCAGGTTCTGCTTGCTACCATGGTCACGGAAGAGTGTTACAAAGCCGGTGCAAGCTATGTTGAGCTGATCTGGGAGTGTGGTCCGATTAACAAGCTGAGTTATCAGTACGCCACAGCCGAAACACTCGGTACGGTTCAGAACTGGGAGGAGGAGCGCCTCAAACAGATGACCGTAGATCTTCCGGTCCGCATTTTCATTGACTCTTCCGATCCGGATGAGCTTGCCGGCATCTCTGCCGATCTGCTCTCTACCGTCCGTCAGATGCGCGGGAAAGTAACGAAAAAATACCGCGATCAGCTCGACGGAAAACATCAGTGGCTGATCGTTGCCGCTCCGTCACCGGCATGGGCCAAAAAAGTATTCCCGGGCGAGCCGGAGGATATTGCGGTTGAGAATCTGTGGAATGCTATTTTTGATTGCCTGTATTTAAAAGAAGGCGAAGATGTCGAGAAAATCTGGCAGGCACACTGTGACCGCATGACCCAAAAAGCCAACTGGCTGAATGAACAGGCGTTCCGCAAACTGCATTATACCAGCAAAAACGGCACCGATTTCACAGTTGAACTGATTCCGGGCGCAAAGTGGAGCGGCGCTGGCGATATCAACCATATGAACAATACCTTCTATGTCCCGAATATGCCGACCGAAGAAGTTTTCACCAGCCCGATGCGCGGCAAATGTGAAGGCCGCCTCGTTTCCACCAAACCGTTAAGCTGGTCCGGCCAGGTTATCAACAACTTTACCGTTGATTTTAAGGACGGAAAGGTTGTCGACTGCCACGCAGAACAGGGCGAAAAGGTTCTGAAAAAAATGTTCGCGATGGATGAGGGCGCCGCGATGCTCGGCGAGGTTGCACTCGTCCCGAAGGAGTCCCCGATCAACCAGTCCGGACTGATGTTCTTTAACACTCTGTTCGACGAGAACGCATGCTGCCACGTTGCCGCCGGCGCCGGCTTTTCCGAGGTGCTGGACGGATTTATGGATATGAGTGATGAAGAAATCCTCGCAAAAGGTATCAACGATTCCCTGATCCACGTTGACTTTATGGTTGGATCGGATGACCTGCATATCGTGGGTATTCACGAAGACGGAAGCGAGACCGATGTCTTTGTAAACGGCACCTGGGTTGAGTAATCTGAATAATCATCGCCCCATTCTTTCCATCACTTTGCAAAACACCACCGCCGCAATCGTACTCGCAGCCGTCGCAGCAAGCGCCGGTCCGACAATTGCCGTCGGATGGACACTGCCGTACTGACTGCGGTAGGCAATGACATTTACAGGAATGAGCTGCAGGGATGATATATTAATGATAAGAAATGTGCACATTTCATTGCTGGCGGTTCCGGGAGCGCGCACTTTTCCCGGGAGGTGGTATTTACGGCGGGCGTCTTCCAGATTTTTCAGTTCTTCCATTGCGTTCAGTCCGGCAGGTGTCGCAGCCCAGCCAAGTCCCAGAATGTTAGCAATGATATTCGTGGTGATGTGGGTGGCAGCAGGGTGATTGTCCGGAAGATTTGGGAACAGGAAATGAATCAGTGGCTTCAACTTTCGAGAAAGCTGTTCGATGATGCCGGCTTTTGTTGCAATTTCCATAAGCCCTACCCAGAAGGACATGATACCGATCATAGTAATGCATAGCGTGATTGCTTCCTTGGAAGAATCCAGTGCGGCATTGGTGATGTCGGGCATGCGTCCGGTAAATGCGGCGTAGATAATCCCAAGCATCATCATACCGGCCCAGAGATAATTGAGCATAAGAAAACCTCATAGTTTTCGCTTTATAAAAACTATGAGGTTTGTGTAATAAGTATGTCATATTATTTTAGAGAATCATCCAGTTTTTTCCATACGGTAAAGATCATCGTGACAAAGCAGGCGGTTCCGCCGATGAAGTTGGAAACCGGCTCGGCAAGAAAGACTCCATTTATTCCAAGTCCGCCTACAGTCGGAAGCCACAGTGTCAGTGGAATGACGATGATTGCCTTTCGCAGCAGGGAGAAGAATACGGCTTGTTTTGCTTTTCCCAGTGCAGTAAATGTGGACTGTCCGGCAAACTGCAGCGACATCATAAAGATTCCAAAGAAATATAAATGCATCGCAGGTACGCCTTCGGCTAACAATTCCGGTTCGCTGTTGAACATGTGAATGAAGAAGCGTGGGAAGGCGAGCAGTAATGCCCACATAAAACAGGAAAATAAGATACAGACAATCGTTGTAAATTTGATTGCTGATTTTACACGCGCATGTCTTCTGGCACCATAGTTAAAGCTCATGACAGGCTGCGCACCATTTGTAAGACCGGTGACCGGCATGGTAATGATTTCCCGGACGGAGTTAATAACGGTCATGATTCCAACGTACAGGTCACCACCGTATCTGGAAAGAGTTGCGTTACAGACAATCTGTACCGATCCATTTGTAATCGCCATAATAAATCCGGCAAGTCCAAGAGCACAGATTTCCTTTACTAGTCGGAAGTCCAGTTTCATATAAGCAAGTGAGAGTGTAAGGATTGCTTTCTTTCCGGTTAGAAAATGTAATACCCAGATTGCAGAGATTCCTTGCGAAATGATGGTCGCAAGAGCGGCTCCACGGACTCCCATGTGGAGAACGAAGATAAAAAGCGGGTCAAGGATCAGGTTCAGGACAGCACCGATGGAGACGGTGAGCATTCCGGTCATTCCAAATCCCTGGGCGTTGATAAAGTTGTTCATGCCAAGACTGATCATGACAAAAAGTGTGCCGATAAGGTAGAGAGTGATGTATGCATTTGCATAAGGATAAGTAATATCACTGGCGCCGAACAGGTAAAGCAATGGGCGCTTGGACAGGTAGCACAAAATCATGAGAATAC
>OMNT01001833.1_pt1 | contig 18441 bp, 10 predicted proteins | sample 1672551 | NCBI WGS metagenome assembly OMNT01 (sample SAMEA3136698, study PRJEB25190) | human gut metagenome
TACAGATTTTATATAATTTACGATTTCCTTCACACATTCATCCAGATTATGATTCCGAAATCGCTTCCATATACCAGCTTTCAGAATATTTTCTTCAGAAAAATCATTCTGATCCGCCAGAAAACGTCTGCACATCTCCTCGTACTTCGGCACTTCCTGCGTTTTTTCCCGGGCAAGGGCACGTTCCAGACGCTCCCCGTCCTCCACTTCTATATAAACCGGCCAGATAACCTCATTGCCATAATACTCCCGGAGACGCATATAAGACTCCAGCGTACCAATACCAAGGTAACTGTCATTTCCTACAGAAACCTGTCCGTCATCCGCTGTAAAATATGTCCACGGGCCATAAACCGTCTGATAGGTACGTGCCTCTATCAGCTTCCCGTTTCTTCGAAACTCTTTCAGTTTATTCTTATCTGTAAAAAAATATTCTCTTCCGTTCTTTTCTCCATCACGGATCGGACGGGTCGTATAAATCACAAGCCGTTTAAGCCCCAGTTCCTGGTTTTCTTCCAGCTGCCTGTAAATACTGTCCTTACCGGAAGAGCTTTTTCCCATAATGTAAAAAATCTTTCCCATTTATCTCCTCTGCTGCCATACGCCTGTTTACTCATTCTTCACAACGCATACAGTCTCACTTGTCTGGTCACTCAGGCCCTGTACTTCAAAGCCCTGTTCCAGGTATCTTCTCACATTTTTTACGAAATGTCCAGAAATCTGTTCCCCCGGAACAATCAACGGAATTCCTGGCGGATAAAGATATGCAAATTCCGCAGAAGTCCGCCCGATACATTCATCCAGCGGATATCGTTCATTCTCTGCATCCATCGCCTCCGAAATACGCATCATCTGTTTCATTTTTCCGTTTTTCAGCGGTTCCTTTTCCACGGGTTCCTCTCTGTACTTTAACGATTCTCTCCGGTCAATCTCTTCAACCGCTTCGCAAAGTCTTCGGAATCCCTCTTCCGTATCCCCGACTGCTGCCAGTGCCAGAACATAATTCTCCGCCTCCATCTCCATTTCCAGATGGAACTCCTCCCGGAGAATCTGATGCAGCTGTCTTCCGTTCAGTGAACTGTTCACTGTGGAAAGAAGAATCTTGGATCTGTCAAAATCAAACACTCTCTGGCACTCACAGGCTTCCGGAGTCACCAGCCGGATATATTTACACTTTCCAAGACGCTCCCGGGCTTTTTCCAGATTCTCTGTAAATACCCGGAACATCTCATCGCCCTCACGCTCCAGCTTATCCATGCAGGCATCAATACTGCTCATCAAAATGTAGGACGGGCTGCTGCTCTGATAGATTCCCAGAAAACGCATGAGTTTTTCCCTGCTTACCCGATCACTGCACAGATGGGTCACTCCCGTCTGAGTCAGACAAGGCAGAGTTTTGTGCACACTGTTAATTACAACATCCGCGCCAAGCTGAGCGGCGGACACCGGAAAATAATCCGAAAAATGAAAATGAGCCCCATGTGCCTCGTCTACAATCAAAGGCACACCATGATTATGAGCAACCTCCGCAATCCTCGTTACATCAGATACAATTCCATCATATGTAGGCGAAGTAATCAGTACTGCTTCTATTTCCGGATTCTCAGCCAGATACATTTCCACACGGCTTGGAGAAATTCCACCGTTTATCCCCAACTTCGGATCTTCGTGTGGATAAATATAAGACACCTTGAGATCCCGCAGATATGCCGCATGATAAACCGCTTTATGGCAGTTTCTGGCGATCAGAATCTGTCCGCCTCTGCTTACAGCCGCAGACACTGCTGCCAGAATCGCCCCGGAACTTCCATTAATACTGTAAAAACTCTCCGGCACACCATAGAGCCGGGCAACATCCTCCTGGGCCCTTTTCAGGAGATCCTCCGCATGATGTAGATTATCGAATCCGTTAATCTCCGTAATATCTCTCTCCACCGGAAAATCTCCGTCCACAGCCAGCGGATTGCGCTTATGTCCGGGCATATGAAACGGGTAAAAATCACTTCTGCCGTATGACTCCAGTTTTTTATACAATCTTTCTTCCATAATTCTCCTTTTTCAGCCAAACATTAAAGCGTTCATGTAATAATAAAGAGGGACTATCCTTAAACGATATTCCCCCTCTTTATCCTCATCGTATCTGTAATCCGGTATTTTCTCACACCTTAAACCGGTATCCCACACCCCAGATTGTCTCAATATACTGAGGCTTGGCAGTATTAAACTCAATCTTTTCACGGATCTTCTTAATATGCACCGTCACAGTAGCGATATCACCCACAGATTCCATATCCCAGATTTCACGGAAAAGTTCCTCTTTCGTAAATACCCTGTTGGGATTTTCAGCCAGGAATGTCAGAAGATCAAACTCTTTGGTGGTAAATGTCGTCTCATCGCCATTGACCCATACACGTCTTGCCGTCTTATCAATCTTAATACCACGAATTTCAATCACATCATTCTTGTGCACATTGGAACCAACCAGACGGTTATAACGCTCCATATGCGCCTTCACACGGGCAACCAGCTCACTTGGACTGAACGGCTTGGTCATATAATCATCTGCGCCAAGACCAAGTCCACGAATCTTATCAATGTCATCCTTCTTTGCGGAAACCATGATGATCGGTGTATTTTTCTCCTCACGGACCTGTCGGCAAATGTCGAAACCGTCCACCTCCGGAAGCATCAGATCCAGAATAATCAGATCAAATTCTTCTTTCATGGCACGTACAAGACCGGTATCTCCACGGTTCTCAATCTCCACCTCAAAACCGGAAAGCTCCAGATAGTCCTTCTCCAGATCTGCAATCGCTTCCTCATCTTCTATGATCAAAATTCTACTCATTCATCGGTACCTCCTGATATTTTCTAAGGACAAAATACATAATCGTTCCGATTCCCAGCCGGCTCGTTGCCCAGACCTTTCCGCCGTGATCCTCCATGATCTTCTTTACGATGGAAAGTCCGATACCGCTTCCTCCCTTGGAAGAATTTCTGGAAACATCGGTACGGTAAAAACGGTCAAAAATATACGGCAGATCCTTGGCGGCAATTCCCTTGCCGTTATCCTCGATCTCCACCTGAATAAAATCACCCACATCCTTCACACGAAGCTGAATGATCCCCTTAGGCTTCTCCATATATTTAATGGCATTGCTCACAATATTATGAATCACACGGCGGATCTGCTCTCCATCCGCAATCACCTGGACATCTTTCTCCACATAATTGGCATACACAAGCTCAATTCCCCTGGTCTCCATCTCAAGTCCAAGTTCCTCCGCACAGTCCGAAAAATAATCCTCCACATTCAGCTTGCTGAACGTATACGGAATACGATTGGTATCAATCTTGGAATAAAATGTCAGCTCATTGATCAGATGATCCATCTCATTGGTCTTATTATAAATGGTACGTACATACCGGTCCATCTTCTCCGGTGTATCCGCCACCCCATCCATAATGCCTTCCACATAGCCCTTCACCGCAGTGATCGGCGTCTTCAGGTCATGGGAAATATTACTGATCAGTTCCTTGTTCTCCTTATCCATCAGGATCTTCTCTTCCGTGGACTCCTTCAGCCGTTTACGCATCTCCTCAAAATCCTGGCAAAGCTGGGAAAATTCATCCTTTCCCTCAACCTCCAGCACAAAATCCAGATTACCTTCTTTAATGTTCTGGGTTGCCTTCTTAAGCTTCACCAGAGGAACTGCAATACTCCGATAAATCCACAGTCCCACAGACAATGCGGTAAAAACAAGAATGATCGTTGCGGTCAGAATCATATCCTTGGCCATCAGCTTCACCTGGCTGCTGGAAGACTGCGCCAGGGAAATATCGTAGATCATCTGATTCGAATCTGAAGCCTGGCTGCTGCTCTCCTGTACATGTTTCGCCTGCGTCTGGCTGAACCCATAAAGACTCGCGGAAAAAAGAAGCAGCGGCAGCAGGATGATCGCAACGAAGCCCACAATAATACGTGTTTTTAACTTCATCTGTATCTCCGTCCTTTATAAATTCACACATTCACATACACGTATTATAACATAAACTATATTCCCTATCTCTAAATTTTCTATAAAAAACCCCATCTCACCATGCAAGAAGCCCCCGGTACTGGCATTACCGGGGGCCTCACTCTTTGTTCTTCTGAAATGATTATTCGTAGCTGTTGCAAAGATACTTCTTCAGAGTCTCAACCTTGTCCAGATGCTCCCATGGAAGATCAACATCTGTACGGCCGAAATGACCATAAGCAGCAGTCTGCTTGTAGATCGGACGGCGAAGGTCAAGCATCTTGATGATACCAGCCGGACGAAGATCAAAATTCTCACGAACGATCTCAACAAGCTTGGTCTCAGAAAGCTTACCTGTTCCGAAGGTATTCACACTGACAGAAGTCGGATGCGCAACACCGATTGCATAGGAAAGCTGGATCTCACACTTGTCAGCAAGACCGGCTGCAACAATGTTCTTTGCAACATAACGTGCAGCATAAGCAGCAGAACGGTCAACCTTTGTGCAGTCCTTACCGGAAAAAGCACCGCCGCCGTGACGTCCTGTTCCGCCGTAGGTATCAACGATGATCTTACGACCTGTCAGACCACTGTCACCGTGAGGTCCACCGATAACAAAACGACCTGTCGGATTGATGAAATACTTCGTATCCGCATCAACCATATCAGCCGGAATGATCGCATCAAAAACATACTTCTTAATATCCTCATGGATCTGCTCCTGAGTAACATCCGGATCATGCTGTGTAGAGCATACAACAGCATCGATTCTCTTCGGCTTGCCGGCCTCATCATACTCAACAGTAACCTGAGTCTTTCCATCCGGTCTTAAATATTTCAGAGTGCCGTCCTTACGAACCTTTGTCAGCTGCTGAGCAAGCTTGTGAGCCATGTTGATGGCATATGGCATATACTCCTCAGTCTCATTGGAAGCATAACCAAACTGAAGACCCTGGTCACCGGCACCGATGGAATCCAGCTCGTCCTCATTCATATCGTCCTCTTTCTGCTCAAGAGCCTTGTCAACACCCATAGCGATATCTGTGGACTGCTTGTCAAGTGATGTGATAACCGCACAGGTATCTGCATCAAAACCATAATCAGCATTGTCATATCCGATCTCACGGATCGTATCACGAACGATCTTCTGGATATCAACATTAGCTTTGGTTGTAATCTCACCCATAACAAGTACAAGACCTGTAGTAGTAGCAGTCTCGCATGCAACACGGCTCATCGGATCCTGCTCCATCATAGCGTCAAGGATGGCATCAGAAATAGAGTCGCAGACTTTGTCAGGATGTCCTTCAGTTACAGATTCAGATGTAAATAAAATTTTTTCCATGTTCTTCTCCTTTTGTAATAAAACAACGGTTATAGACATAAAAAACAGCCCGTACAATCCGGACTGTTTAAATTCTGTAAACAATCCTCTTATTGTTCGATTGCTCGCTCAGGTTGGCACCTTCCAGATCATTCCGGGGTTGCCGTGGCTTCACAGATCCTTTGTATCTCCACCACTCTGAATAAAAGGCTATCTTTTATGAAATTACTGCAACACATACAATATACTTCTCATCCCTAAATGTCAAGAAATTTTTTCTACAAAATTCTCTTTTGATAAAAAAAAGACAATATCATGAAAACCTGTTGTTTATTCCACAAAGAAAGACCAGACATTTCTGCCTGGCCTTTCCTCATGAGCATCCTCTATGAGGAGCTCTTATTTTTTCTTTTTTCTCTTTACTGCAATTCCTGCTGCACCACCAATTACCACTGCTGCTGCAAGAATTCCAACCCATACGCCAATCGGTGTATCATCTCCGGTCTTTACAGAAGTACGTCCTGTCGTTCCTCCGTTATCAGATGTACCACCGCCTGGTGTATTGTTATCCTGAGAAGGTGTCACAGAAGGCTGTGTTCCCGGTGTCGGAGTCGCTGTCGGATCAGGTTCTGTCTCCTGGCTGTTGGTAATCTCAATGTTGTTAATATAGCTTTCGCTCTTATTCAGAACTACATCGCCTTCACCACTTACGTCAAACAGGAATATGTCCTTATCAATCGGATTTCCTTCTTCATCTGTCTCCATTACTGTATAAGTAACAGAATCCGGTTCCTCATTTGCCTCGAAAGAAACCTCGGCCCTTACTGAACCATTCTGTTCAAGTTCTACATTATTGATCAGTGTAAGTGTTCCATCAGACTCTTCTCTGAAAATACCGGCATAGAAAGTATCCGCTACTGTATCTTCGTTTCCGTCGACAAGGACTTTCTTGGTAATATCAATATATCCTCTTAAGGAGAATCCATCCGGAATAAAGTAATAGTAGTTATTTACATAGGACACGGATTCCGCAGTACCACTCCTGCTGACTGTAGCTTCATTGGACTCATTCTCATCAGGATCTGTAACATTGTAATAAAATGTGTTTCCGTCCTCCACTTCGATCACATCATTGATCGTCATCGGATCTCCGTTTTCATCCAGCTCAAATATATAATAGGTTCCATCCGGCACATTGGACCAGGTCGCTGTTCCACTGTGTGCATTGACAAGATGAATATCCTTCATATAATCACTGCGAAACGGAATGGTTCCATCTTTATCCAGAAACAGGCCAACCTTATAAACCGCATCATCTGCTTCCATGTCAAGAACATCAAAATTCTTGTCAATATAAAACAGCTGCTTGGTAACCTGAATTTTCGTTTCTTTTCCACTGTCATTTGTTACAGCTTTCGGATATGCCTGAACATCATAGGTCCATCCGGTTCCCTCTTCTGCAAAAGGAACCGAAAGAAGCATTGGGGAAACAGACACCTTACCATCCCGGTTATCCTGTACAATCAGATACATGCCTTCCTGCTGATTGCTGTACACGATTTTTCCCTGTGCGTCTGACTGTTTTTCAATTCCGGTAAGCCCGATTTTTTTTACTGCGGCAGAAAGAGTCTCTGCGGCAGAATACCAGTCTTCCGCTGTTTTCAGATTTTCAAAATCGACTCCCGTAAACTGAAGCGCACTGTCTGCCACAAAATGCACATTTCCATCATAGGATACACTTCCTACTTTATAGAGTGTCAGCTTTACATTTGGAATCGGTTTCTGGGTTCCGTCATCTCCGGTTTCCTGAACGGTCAGGCTGATAGTTCCGGTTTTTCCGGCTTCATAATTACCGGCCAGAACGATCTGTGACAGACTGCCGATCAGCATTACGCCCATCACCAGAAATGCCAGAAAACTGCTAAAAAAATTTTTCCGCTTAGTTCTCTTTTCCACTTTTTTCTGCCTCCTCTTTTTCTCCCGATACCCGCCTCTTTTCACCGCGACGGACAATCAGATAAACCAGCAGTATCAGGATAACAAGCACTACACTTCCCGCAGCTAGAACCTTCCTTGGATCTGTCTTTGCAAGCATCTGCGGAATTGTCTCATTACTTTCCTCTTCTTCCACATATTCTGTACGGATTCCCCGCACCAGAAGTCTGTGTGTATTTACACCATATGGGGTACAGGTGACAAGGGTTACAAGATCTTTTCCTTCTACAATATCCAGTTCACTGGTTTCGTCCGGAAGAACTGTCTTGATCTGGTCTACTTTATAAGCCAGGTTTTTTCCAAGAATATGCAGAATAAAAATATCTCCCACTTCCATCTGATCCAGGTCTGTAAAAAGTTTCGCATTGGGAAGCCCTCTGTGCGCCGCAAGTACCGCATGTCTGCTGGCACCTCCAATTGGAAGGCTGGTTCCTTCTACATGACCTACACCTTTTTCCAGGACATTTTTGCTGAGGCCATGATAGATTGCAAGTTTTGCCTGAATTTTTGGAATTTCGATACTTCCCATCAGACCGTCCCCGTTTGGATCAAGAACCTCATCATAAGGATGTGTCGGTTCATAATCCTCTTCCTCATCAAAAGCGTCCACAATGGAATTCACAGGATGTTCCGCATTGTATTCTTCTGCCTCTTTCCAGAGCTTCTCATAATTCTCTTCTGAAAGATTCGAAGTCGACTGTTCATATTTGCTGATCAGTTTTGCATTCCTGTACTGATTCCACATATCACTGAATGTAGGATAAAGAAAAATTCCTGCCCCTGTCAGAAACACTGCTGCTATAAAAATATTAAGGACAACATTTCCTTTTTTCTTCTTTTTCTTTTTTGCCATAAATTATTTCCTGCGTCGTTTTTTGTTCTGAACAGAATTGATTACTGTTACAAGAACAGCTGCAATCACAATTCCGATTACAACACAGAGAAGGATCATCGGAAGAGACGGATTGGTAGCTCCGCTGACTTTCTTCTCTGATTTTTGCGCTTCTTTCGCAGCTTCTACAGTTGTTCTGTGTCCCCTCACGAGAAGTCTGTGTGTATTTACCGCATACGGAGTACAGGTAACAAGAGTCACATAATCTTTTCCTTCTTCAATTGCCAGGGACTCTGTCTGGTCCGGCAGAACCGTCTGAATCTGATCTACTTCATAGGCAAGTGTCTGATTCAGAATATGCAGATAAAAAATATCTCCTTCTTCCACAAGGTTCAGATCTGTAAAAAGCTTTGCACTGGGAAGTCCACGATGTGCGGAAAGAATTGCATGGGTGCTTTCTCCGCCAACCGGAAGACTGCTGCCAAACAGATGTCCGGCACCTTTTTCCAGCGATTCATCTGTTGTGTAATGATAAATTGGAATCTTCACATCGATCACAGGGATCTCCACATATCCCATCATACCATCACCATTCAGGTTGAGAAGAGATTCGTATGTACTGTCTTTCTCTCCATCTCTTACAGAAAAAGCATCCGGTACACTTTCCTGTTTAATCTGTTCATTATATTTCTCTGCTGCTTTCCACATGCTGTCAATCTTCTCCGAATTCTCGTCCGAAGAAACACTGCTGCTATATTTGCTGATCAGGATATTATCCCTGTGTTTGTTCCAGACATCGCTGATCATCGGATACAGCAGTATGGACAATCCTATCAGAAACAGCAACCCAAGTCCAATATAATTTTTCTTCTTATTCTTTCTCATAGGTTTCTCCATACTGTTGTATTACCGTTTCCGGCCTCCGAAGAGGCCGGGCGGTAACTGATTTACTTTAAATATTTCTGATTTTGAAAATGATCCGTAAGGATTACTCCTCAGATCCTCTTCTGCGGCTGATGAAGAAAGCACCAGCTGCAACAGCCATAACTACAACACCGATAATAGTGAAGAGGTATGTTCCCATTCCACCTGTGGATGGAAGCTCGGAAATTTTGGTATTCTTAAATCCATATGGGTTGCTTGGATGATCTTTATCATTTACAAGTTTTACAGTTCCTGCATTCTCATTATACTCATAATGAGTTGTCTTTCCGCCAATAACTACATCATATCCTGTAAGTGTATCACCTTCGAAGCTAGCATTAATTTTCACTTCAATCGGGGTAGATACTAATTTATATCCTGTAGGCGCCTTTGTCTCAACCAGATAATAAACAACATCACTGTCAAGACCATTAATCTCAAGTTTACCACTTGCATCGGTTGTAAAAGTGCTATTTCCTCTTGCATCTGTAAACAGCTCGCCATCTGGCTTTCCAATATGAAGCTGGAATTCAGCACCGGAAAGAAGTTCTGTCTCTGTTGTTTTTGTTACTTCACCAGTTTTTTCGTCGTATCCTACCTCACCATTTTGGTTAATCTTAACAAATTCACCTGTCTTATTTGGTGTACCTGTCTCTGTTGTACCAACAACACTTGTATCAATACCAAATGTGTAATGTTTTGTTTTACTTGTTTTACTCTGTACTTTGTCATTTGTAGAGTAAGTAAGTTTTGCAGTATTGGTATTCAGGTCAATGTTAAGCTGTGCATCGCTTGTCACTTTTGCATAATAAGTAATAACAATTTTTCCACCTCTATGCGCAATGATCCACTCATCGCCTAAATCATTAACAGTAAAACTTGTATTTCCATCTACAATTGCTTTTTCTACTGCTGCTGTTAATGTAGCATCCTTTTTTCCATCAATAGTTGCAGAAGGTACATAAGTATCCTTATTAACTAAGCTCAGACCATCCAGTGTATCCTCGATGGAATACTGAATACTATCTTTGCTGCTTTCATAGCTTGGAACATCTGCTGTAATTGTAAACTTAATAATGTCTCCATACTGTGTTCCCTTGATATCATTTCCAGCTACAACAGTTTCTGCAGTTTTCTTAATCTCAGGCTCAGATTTTTTCATGTATACAGTGCCATTATCATTCCAGGTATCTGTGCTAAAATCAAGTGTTCCATATTTGTACTTACCGTCTGTATCCATTTTTACACTGATAATTGCCGGATTATAAAGAGCAGTATTTGAACCTGTTACAATAATCATCCATGTGCCAGGTGTTAATGCGCTTGTTGTATAAACACCTTCATCATCACGATCTGTGATATTAACTACATCTGTCAGATCATTAGTTCTTTTTGCTAATGCTTCAATGTTTGCAGATGTAGGGTTTAATGTACCATCTTCTGTTTTATCAATAGTATTCTCTAAAACCTCAGAATATGTTCCATTCTCATTATAAGTAATAATCTTATAAGCTTTTACTGTAATACCATCTTCCTTGTTGATTCCCTTAATAGTTGCGTGGTCTGCTACCATTGGATCATTGGTAGCAAATACTGCGGTGCACATAGACAGAACCATAACTGCTGCCATTAATAACGCACCAATTTTCTTGAATAAATTCTTCATACTAGTCTCCTTTCTTTCTATCCCTTTTCCTTTTTCATTCTCCTCGTATTTCCATTTACAATAATGAGTCACGATCTTTTTGCTTCTTCCTCCCTCCGTTTATTTTTTATAAACAACAGGAGTGCAGTCGCAAGAATTGCCACACCACTAATTGTAAATCCATAGATTCCGGGGCCACCGGCACTCGGTAAGTTATAAATTTTGTTGTTTTTGATTGTCAGTACGTTACTTCCATCAGAAGAACTTAAGGACCACATGGCATTTTCAGTCTGAAGTGCATTGCCATCTTCGTCTGTAAGAATGATCGTTCCGTTTTCCTGTCTGAAGTAAATCTGATCTGCCAGTAAAGTGCATCCATCCGGTGCCTTTGTCTCTTCCAGGTAATACTGCCCTGAAGAAAGATTTCTCAGAGCTTCTTCCTGCTGATCGTTATCAATCACAATTGGCTCTGTATTTACTTTACTGTATGTGTTTCCGTCTTTCTTATAAAGATCAAATTCCGCACCTGTCAGTCTTGTTACTGTGCTATCTTTACTGTTCAAAATCTTAACCAGGTCAAGATCCGCAGTATTTTCTGTGTAGGTGTTTTCAATTGCAACTTCTGCATTGCGGCCATCTGTAATTTCATAGGTTCCTGTTGCAAACATTGCCCACTGTTTCGGATAGTCAAAATGCAGGATGTTCTGGCAGTCATACCGGATTTTTGCACCTCGGAAAATCATGGTTCCTTCAATGCCTTCTCCACTGTAGAAATAACAGTTATCCAGTGTCGCGTTATTATCAAATCCGTTAATGGATTTAATAATATTTATAATCGCCAGTCTTTCATCAATACTTGCAGGATTTCGGGTCCATACAAAGGTTCCCTGACCCTTGGTCAGTTTTGCCACAATTAAATTCTGTACACCAATTTCGTAATCCTGTTGATTACAATTTGTGACTCTGTCTTTTGCTGTATACTTATAAGTCGAAGCCTCTGTGGTAACATCCACACCGTTCTGTTCCGGATTCTGAATTGTTGTTCCATTGATCTTTACTTCTGAGGAATATCCGTTTTTGTTGTAATTGTTCTCTGTAACGTGATACGTACCTGTTCCACATCCCTCAATTTTCCAGGTATAAGTCCAGGTGGTACCGCTTCCTGTTACGAACGCATCCCTTCTTAAGTAAAGATCCTGTGCGAAATCAACATAAGTATTGGTTTCTGTATCCAGTTTCTTTCCGGTTACCGTGATCTTATATGGAGGTTCCGCATTTGCAAGTTCTCCGATCTCGGTATCCGTAAGACCTTCAAATGTTTTTGATATTCTGATAAATGTCTGATCCTGTTCCTGGCCCTGATTCTTCGGAGTATTGGTAACAACCACATTCGCGTCCTGACCAAGTTTGATGCTTCCATCTGCTATATGACCATCAGTGTCTGTAACCACAGATGCATCCGCATTATTCACTGCTTTGTCAGGAGTATCATACTTCTCGGAATTCAGATCTACCTCTTCAACCCGGAAACTTGTTCCGGAAAGAATACTTGTTACTGCAACTGTGTATCCGGCAGGTACGCCGGTTACAGTTCCATCGTCTGTTGTCTTGCGGCCACAGACAATTGCATCACTTCCATTGGATGCCAGTGCACCGGAAGCATTGTAATACCAGTAGTTGTTATCTTCATCCAGCAGATAATAATCACCATTTGCATATGGGACTAAAACATTATCCTGATTGGAAAGCTGAATGCGAAAACTGAATGTATCATCTACATAGATATCATCTTTGATTTTTTTCGTAATCTGAAGCTCACGGCTGTTGACTGCCGAACAGTTATTGGTAAATACTACCAGTGGTCTGCTGGCTACAGTAGCTTCGCCCGCTGTTATATTTCCGGTCTGATCAGTGATTTCCACTTTATTGATAAATACCTTATCATATTCATCACTCTTTACACCAATCTCCCGTACTATATACTTTCTGTTTTTCTTAAGTCCTGAAAAAAGTGCCCGTTGGCCGGGTTTTAAAGTGAAAACTTTTTCGTAGGGTGTATTATCGATTGTTTCCGTTTTAAACGTAACAGGTGTATTGTTTTCATCATTTAAAACTGCCGAATCCAGATATACATAATTCGTATCTGAATATGTTTCCTTCTTGCTTACCGGATCTGTAGACACAATATCCTGTGCAAGTAACTGGAATTTAAAATCTACATTTGCATATTTCTCTTTATCTGTGTTGCTGAGCTGTTTCTCTACTGCAACGGAACCTTCCGGCATTGTTGTAAGGTTGAATTTCAGATGACAGTTGGAAGCTCCCTGACCTCGTTCAAGATAATAAAAGTTAATAGTATGTCCACTGAAATCTGCAAAAGTATTGCCTTCGAAATCTGCAGTAGATACACCTGCATTCTGGAATAATGCTTTTAAAGTGGTAGAAGTTGTATTTCCGACTTTAACTGCACCTGTCTTAAAATTAATGCTGCCAGAAATCGCATCATGAATTCCACCGATATCCAGAACAAGAACACCGTCAATGTATACCCACACATCATCGTCACCGGAGAATTCAAACTGCATATCTTTTCCATTAACCAGTCCATCTTCAGGCTGGATAAAATCTGCTGACATTGTCATACCGAAATGATAATCTACAGTTTTACTTCCAGTTCCGGATTCTATATTTCTTATACCATTGCTGAGCGTCCCACAATCACTTACCAGTGGGTTAAACGGGAAAAAGCCCCCCGTATTTTTACCACCGCCTGTATCATTTGCTTTCTGACATGTAGCCGGTACATCATAAACCTCAAAGTTACTTCCATTCAGATACGCATAATTTAATGCACTGTTATATTCATAATAACCATCCGCATCTTTCGTGAACAATTTATTTACATCAGGATAACTGGTTTTTCCCGCAACCTGGTCATTGGAAAACAGATAAGAAGCACTTTCACCATTTCCTACCGCAAGAACCGGATATGTATAATTTCCATCCGAATCCTGTCCCATAAGGTTGCTCATGATTCCCTGATATGGTGCTTTGCTTCCTATATTACTCAAAAATCCAGTCCACCTGTTGTAATCACTCTCATTATTGGGTTTACCATCATTAAACTTTAACGTATGATTACTGTTAATTGAATTGTCATAATCAAACAGATTTACTGTGATACCGTCTTTTCGGTTATCAACCGTATTGAGTTTACCGCTGTATCTGGCAATTTCTTTATAGACAAGATATACATCCGCTGTTTTTCCGGTAGTATAAATATACCAGCTGTTTCCGCTCTCATACCACCAGTTCTCGCCCTCTTGATTCTGGACGTTATTGTTATAGCTTACTGCCGTCGCGGTTTCCTTCACTTCATCCTTCAGCACATAACCATAACTGTAAGCACAGTCTTCTGCCTTGTATGTTTCTGCCAGCTTTTCAAGTTTTATATTATTGGAATTATTATATGTTGTAGTATAGGTAATATCACTGCTGTTCAGTTCCACTGTTGTTCCGTCCAGATTCTGACGCATCCTGTGAACATTCAGCGTATAATCTACATTATTGACTTTCCATATAATAGAAAACGTAGAAAAACTCTCTGTCTCAAACTCGGCTCTGGTAACTTCATTCCCATCGGTTGTCTCAACATTTCCCTGGCCTTGTCCGGTCATGTCCACAACTTCTTTTACCTGGCCGTCTGCATCTTCTGATAAATGTACAAGAGAAACTTCACACTGCTGAATATTACTTTTTACAGTATCCTCAGAAGAATCAGAAGCAGAATCCGCAATGGAGTCATCACTGTCTGAAACATCTGCTGCTTCACTTTCATTTTCAGGCTCTGCAGTATTTTCCTGATTGGTAATCTCTTCCGGAACTGCTGCCTGTGTATATGCCATGGAAACTTTTACTTTACCATCCTGTGGTTCAATCTTGTTTCCATCTTTATCGGTAAAGAAAATATCATATGCCAGGAAACCGGCAATAGAATAATTTTCCTCTTTTGCTTTGGCTTCCAGCTTCTCTGATACATCAGAGTACTGTGTATTTCCCTTATCAATAGATGTTACATTTAATTCCGCCTCATCTGGAAGAACTCCTCTGGCTGCAGTCGCTGTGATCTCTACATTATCTATGGTCTTTGTGTAAGTAACCATATCTTCCTGTGTCAGATCCGTAACCTCCTGCTCTTCCTCCGGAACTTCTGTTACTTCTGGCTCTTCTGCAGGTGTTTCCGTTACTTCCGGTTCCTCTGTCACTGTCGGCTCTTCAGTCGGTGCTTCTGTTAATGTTGGCTCCGGTGTAACTTCATCGCCCGAAATATCCACATTGTCACTGTTATTCTCTGAATCAATAGGTGATTCATCATTTTCAGCTTCGTCTGCAGCTGTCTCAGGGGAATCCCACATTACTGCAAACACTGCTGCATTGCCGGTTTCTGCCTGAATCGTCTGAACCTTTTTCTCTTCTGTTACATTCAGAACTTTCAGATCTTCGTCCGGCTGTAAAGTATTAACTTCTGTCTCGCCGGTGCTGCTGTTATAACGAAGTTTTTCAACAGTTACACTCGTATTGGCTGCATCGGTAAGTTCCGGTGCTGCCGGTGTCTTGTATTCAATTGTTACCTTCACTCTGCCGTTCGGCTCAACTCTGTTTCCGTCAGCATCTGCAAAATATACATCTAACGCAAAAAAGCCCCGCAGGCTGCTGCCCTTATCTTCGGCCGCCTTCGAAAGCTTCTGAGATACTGTATTATAGAGTACTGATGAATTTTCGTTTACAGTATCGGCTTTCAAAGATGTATTTTGAGGAAGAGCTCCTTCTTCCTGCGCCTCTGCTGTTACTTTAACAGAATCATTTTCATATGTAAGCATAGTTTGCTGCGCCTGTTTTTCCTGGTCTGCGCTGCTTACATCCGGTGTCGATTCTTCGGCTTCGGGTCCCGATGATCCTTCACCATCTGTGAACAGATCATCTGTTCCATCTCCAAATGTCTCACTCGCGGAGATCGTGTATGCACTTGGCACACAAGATACCATCAACGCCAAAGCCACCATAAATGCCAGGATTTTTCTGAACTTATCTTTCCTCAATTTCTTCATACCTTTCCTGCTTTCCTGTGTGTGCATTAACGTGTACTATAATTCTTATTATTTTTCTTCCGTTTATATTCCTCTCTTCTTAAAAAAGCTTCAGGTTTTTTATCTGGTAATTAAAGCTGTTTCATACCGCAAACTTTTTATATTTACAGGATTCTCATGTCAATACAAAAAACATTTTTGGTATCCAATGATATCCAGATAAAAACTTTGGCTTCTTCTCCTTTCTTAAATATCGTTCTTTTTTGTTTTTGTTGAATATTTTTAAGTATTATCTGATTATTTGTCTTATTTATTATAACGTGAACCCAATTGTTACGTAAGGCCCATTTGGCTACAAAAAGGTGCCTTTGAACATCAATTTAACATATATTGTTTCAATTCCTCACGTTTCTTTATATCCAGCTTACAGAAAATATCCGTAAGATAATGTTTCACCGTATTCACAGAAATCCCCATATGTGCTGCAATTTCTTTATTCGTCCATCCACCACTTGCCTGCATCGCAATTGAAAATTCCATAACAGTCAGTTCATCGGTCACTTTGTTCTTCGTTTCAGGATTATGCACTGCCATCCATCCTCTGCTGAAAGACAGTACTCCATCTGTAATCCTTTTGTAGGCGTCCGGATCATTTTTCCGAATGCAAACCTCTATCAGTCCCTGAAGGAGTCCATGATGTTCTATAAACGGCTCTACAAAATCATCCTTCTCCGCCATTTTCCATCCTTCCATCAGATCAATCTGCGCTTCTTTTTTATACCTTCTGTTAATTCTGCACGTCGACATCATACACCGGAGATAAACCATACTGATCGGATAAGTCTCCCTCGTCATAAACAACGCTGCTTTACACATTCCATAAGCACTCCAGTACTCTCCGTTCAGATAAGCCTGATGTGCCAGTACATACACCGCAAAAAGTCTCAGCCCCTCAGAAAGAATGCCACTGTATTCCCACAGCGGCGGAATTCCTTCTGCTGGAAGATGAAGAAGCACCGCACCAACATATCCTGCCAGTACACAAGATGCCTGCAGTTCCTCCGAAATCTCTTTTTTCATTGCCTTACTGATGCATTCCTGAATTCCCTGCAGACCTCGCTTCGAAGCAACCGATCTGCCAAGTGTCAGATTTGCATAACAATAAAGCATACACGCCGAAAGGCGCAATTCCATTTTTTCATTTTCCAGATACAGTTCTGTAATCTCACAGCACTCTTTTGCTTTGCCCGTAAAATAATACAACTCAGCCATCGCAATATTTCTGAAATCTTTATCCTCAAACTGCTCCACTGTCTCCAGGGCTTTTCCCGGTTCAAAAGAAGAATTTAAAAGCGGAAGTACCGTATATTTATTCATTTTCCACCCTCCGTGGTCATACCAGTATTCATTCAAGAATCTCCGCAATGAAGTTATTCTCTGAAGTCTCCGAATCTCAAATTTATGCTGTTTTTTAGTTATACGGATATTCAAAATCCGTCGTTTGTCCCGTTCATTATAGTAGAAAACTATTAAGAAATAAATTCAAAGTTTTTACAAAAATCCGTCAAAAATTTCCACTATCAGTATCTATTATGCAAAGCATATATTCTCCATACAAAAAAAGAGCTCCCGGACACAAATGCCCGGAAGCTCTCATAATTCATAAAAATCAAAAAATCATCCAACCCGAAGTCTGAACTTCTGAATCTCCTTCTCACTGGAAACTCTCTCAATTTCAGCACCAAGGCTTCTCAATTTTTCTTCAAAATTCTCATATCCACGCTGAATATAAACAATGTCATCGACAACCGTAACACCCTCAGCAGCCAGTCCTGCAATAACAAGCGCTGCACCTGCACGAAGATCCGGAGCACTGACACGTGCACCTGTAAGCTTCTTCACGCCATCAATAATTGCGGAGTTCCCCTCCACCTTGATGTTCGCTCCCATTCTGGAAAGCTCATCTGCATACTTGAAACGGTTCTCAAAAATACTCTCAGTAACAATGCTTGTACCCTCAGCCAATGCCAGTGTAACTGCAATCTGTGGCTGCATATCTGTCGGATAACCAGGATAAGGCAGAGTCTTCACATGAGTACGATGAAGTTTATGCGGCGCACGAACACGAACCGCATCATCAAACTCCTCAACCTCACATCCAATCTCCTCAAGCTTGGCAGTTGTAGCTTCCAGATGCTTCGGAATAACATTCCGTACAGTAACATCTCCGCCGGTAGCTGCTGCTGCAAACATAAAAGTACCTGCTTCGATCTGATCCGGAATAATAGAATACTCTGTACGGTGAAGTTTTTCAACACCACGGATACGGATTACATCTGTACCGGCACCCTTAATATTGGCTCCCATACTGTTCAGGAAATTGGCCACATCAACAACATGCGGCTCCCTTGCAGCATTTTCAATAATGGTACGGCCAGCTGCCATAGAAGCTGCCATCATAATGTTAATTGTTGCACCAACAGAAACCACATCAAGGAAAATGTGGCTGCCATGAAGATTCTCAGCCTTGGCAACAATTGCGCCATGACGGATATCAACCTCCGCACCAAGAGCACGGAATCCCTTCAGATGCTGGTCAATCGGTCTGCTGCCGA
>OMNT01001845.1_pt1 | contig 18361 bp, 20 predicted proteins | sample 1672551 | NCBI WGS metagenome assembly OMNT01 (sample SAMEA3136698, study PRJEB25190) | human gut metagenome
CTCTCTTTATCAGCCTCCAAGTTCCACCATACGGTTAATGCAGCGGCCGGCTCCTTCCATTACATTCTCCGGAAGTTCGATCACTTCTCCGCCTGTTCCTTTGAGGCAGTTGTAAATATCCATCAGAGTGGTGATCTTCATGTTCATACAGGTCAGCATGACAGACAGTGGATAAAATTTCTTATCCGGGCATTCGAACTGTAAATGTTCTACGATGCTGTTCTCTGTTCCGATGATGAATTCTTTGTTCGGAGATTTTTTTGCAAAATCCATGATTCCTGTTGTGGAACCAACGTAGTCGGCTTTCTCTACGACTTCTTCACGGCATTCCGGATGTACCAGAAGAAGTGCGTCCGGATGTGCCTGTTTTGCTTTTTCGACATCTTTGGCACTGACTACGATATGTCTTGGACATCCACCTTTGTAGAATGCGAATGTTTTCTCCGGAAGTTTCTCAGCTACGAAGCGTCCGAGGTTCGGGTCCGGGATAAAAAGGATCTTGTCGTTTTCCAGTTTGCTGCAGATCTGGACTGCGGAAGAAGAAGTCACGCACACGTCGCACTCTGTCTTGAGTTCAGAAGTTGTGTTAATGTAGGCAACAACTGCATGATCCGGATACTCTGCCTTGAGTTTGCGAAGGCCTTCCAGGTCAAGCTGCTCTGCCATTGGACATCCTGCAACCGGGTTTGCAAGCCAGACTTTTTTGTCCGGGCTTAATACTTTGCAGGTTTCTGCCATAAAACGCACACCGCACATGATCACGCCGCTGCAGTCGCTCTTGGCAGCCTGCACGCTGAGTCCGTAGGAGTCTCCCATATAATCTGCAACTTCCAGGATCTCCTGTCCCTGATAAGCATGTGCAAGGATGCAGACATCCTGCTCTTTTTTCATACGCAGGATCTCCTGCTGAATTTCTTTGATCGTCATAACTTTATCTTTCCTTTCCCTGTAGTCTGTTCCCATGGCTGAAGCGGTGCAAGGAATCCCGCCTCTCCCAGTTGTTTCTCGATCAGATCAAGTCTCTCCTCACTGGATGCCTCGATCAGATGGTAATGATATCCGGATGTGGCACTTGAAAGTACCGTTGAACGGCTGTTCCTGAGTGCTTCTGCAAATTCATTTACATCCTGTCTGGAACGGATATCCATCTCAGCCGTAACTCGTCCGTAAACACGGTGGCTGATGCTTATATTTTTGACATGACCGCCACAGTCCACGATCAGATTCAGCTCCTCCGCTGCTTTGTCCTGACTGTGGTGTACCTTGAATTCTCTTGTAAAACTACTGTCCTGCTGTATCACATATCCTTTTGTTGTAGAGAGGATTCCTGGCGTAGATGCCCGGATCACTGCCAGATCCTGTACAATGACCTGACGGCTGACCCCAAATCTGCCTGCCAGTTCTCTCGCTGCCACCGGGGCATCCGCATTGTGGAGGATCTTAAGGATTTCTCCACGTCTTTCCGCGGTGTTCATAAGATTCCCTCCTCTCACACTGCATGAAGATTCTTCATGGAAATGTCAAGGATCGGCGCGGAATGTGTCAGTGCACCGCTGGAAACAAAATCAACGCCGATCTCACGGATCTTCTGGATATTTTCTTTTGTGATGTTTCCGGAGCATTCTGTCTGTGCTCTTCCGTCGATCAGTTCAACTGCCTGTTTCATTACTTCCGGTGTCATGTTGTCAAGCATGATGATGTCTGCTCCTGCCTCTACTGCTTCTTTAACCTGATCCAGAGTCTCTACCTCGATCTCGATCTTGCGGACAAACGGTGCGTAAGCTTTTGCCATCTGAACGGCTTTTGTGACACTTCCTGCTGCTCCGATGTGGTTGTCTTTAAGAAGGACTCCATCAGAAAGATTATATCTGTGATTACAGCCGCCTCCGACTCTTACTGCGTATTTCTCAAATACACGGCAGTTTGGTGTGGTCTTACGGGTATCAAGAAGAGTTACATTGCTTCCCTCGAGAAGTTTTGCAACCTGTCTGGTGTAGGTCGCGATACCGCTCATTCTCTGAAGGTAGTTGAGTGCTACTCTCTCTCCGGAAAGGAGAACACGGATGTCACCTGTTACCGTTGCCATCAGATCACCTTTTTTGACTTCATCACCGTCTTTGCAGTGAAAATCGATCTCTGTTTTTTCGTCAAGGATTGTAAATACTCTTGCGTAAATGTCAAGACCTGCTACAACACCATCTTCTTTTGCGATAAGGTCTACGGTTCCCTTAGTTGCAGTCGGCATAACTGCGTTTGTGGAAACGTCCTCGCTTGTGATATCTTCCTGTAATGCCATGCGGATCAGCTGATCTGCCTGCATTTTCATTGTAATTTCGTTCATGCTCTTTTCATCCTTTCGATTTCATTCCATACCATTTTGTGATAGCCGTCGAGGATCGCATCGCGGTCTTCGTACATGCTGGTATCTATTGTATTGACCGGGCATTTTTCCGGTTTTCCTGCAAATATAATATCATCTGCTGCCCTTCTTGCAAAGACCAGAGATTCCAGAAGTGAGTTGCTTGCCAGTCGGTTCTTGCCGTGAACGCCGTTGCAGCTTGTCTCACCGCAGGCATAAAGCCCCTTCATGGAGGTGCGGCTTCCGAGGTCTGCCTGGATTCCTCCCATGAAGTAATGCTGTGCCGGAACTACCGGGATCGGCTCTTTGCGCGGGTCAAAGCCCTCTTCCATGCATCTGTGGAAAATATTCGGGAAGTGTTTCAGGATCGTTTCTTCGCCGAGAGGACGCATGTCTTCCCAGACAAATTCTGTGTCGTCTTTCTCCATCTGTGCGAAGATTGCCTGGCTTAAGAGGTCACGTGGCTGAAGTTCTTCTGTGAATCGCTGTCCGTTCTTATCGTACAGGAGTGCTCCCTCGCCTCTTACAGATTCGGAGATCAGGAAGCGTCTGCCTGGTTTGTGGGAATACAGGGTTGTCGGGTGGATCTGCACGTAATCCAGATGTTCGAGTACTACCTGATGTTTCATTGCGATTCCGAGACCGTCACCGGCGATGTGCGGGAAGTTGGTGGAGTTTTTGTAAAGTCCGCCGAGACCGCCGCAGGCAAGGACTACATATGGGGAGCGGATCGGATATACGTTATTCTTCTCATCCATGATAATAACGCCGCCACAGATGTTGTCTTTGGCGATCAGATCGACCATGGTCATGTATTCGCAGATTTCAATATTGTCTCTGGTCTGCGCTTCACTTAAGAGTGTCTGGGTGATCTGTTTGCCTGTGACATCCTCGTAAAAAAGGATTCGTGGCTGTGAGTGTGCGCCTTCTCTGGTGAATGCGAGTTCGCCATTTGCATCACGTTCGAAGGTGACATTGTGGCGGATGAGATCGCGGATGATGCTGTTGGAACTGCGGATCATGAGGTCTACGGCTTTTTTGTTGTTTTCGTAATGGCCTGCACGCATGGTGTCTTCAAAATAGTTGTCATAGTCTTCTTCTCCGCGGAGCATGCAGATTCCGCCCTGTGCAAGAAAGGAGTCGGACTGGTCTGCCTGCTGTTTCGTGATCATCAGAACTTTCATCCTGGAAGGCAGATTCAGAGCACAGTAAAGCCCTGCCGCTCCGGTTCCTACTATTATGGCGTCGTAATATTCATTCATTTCTTTATCCTCTCGCCGGATAATCCGGACTTTCCTTTTATCATTTCCGCCAGTATACCACCAGACATGATAGGTGTCAAGACACCTGTGTATATTGTTGTAAGGGTAGGGGGACGTTGCGGGGGAGAGGGAGTCAGTCAGGGATGCATCTGCAGGAGTCCCTCTCTCCCTCCACTCACACTATCCCCCCAGCCAATATAGCACCTCCCAAAGCGGACGCGGGGTCCCACGAGCGCTTCGCTGCGTGGGACCCCGCTGAGAGTGGTAAATTGAGGATTAGCTAAATAACTGTTTTATCCGATGTCTACGGTAGATAAATCTCTTAACGGCATGTTGGGGTTATAGATTGACTGGTGCTCATACAAAAATAAATTTGTATCAATAATAAACGCCAGGTCATTCTTCGTTCCCATATAAATCGCATTCTCAAGTGTCACAATCTCCAGATCATCTGCATTCTCATACGCTGTTCCATTAATTGCATTATACAGAGATAACAGATTCTTACGATCCGAAAACAGCATCCGGAACACCGTATCTTTGTACTTCCTGTTCGCTGTCAGTGTAATTTCCGTTTTTCTGATCTTCTTTGCAGTTACTTTCCGGTTCTTTCTTTTTGCCATAGGCAGTACCTCCTGTTATACACAGGAGTCCAAGAACGTATCGTGCTATTTTCATCACCACTTCGAACCCCTGCTTTCTGAATTTAATTGGATTTAAAAGCATGGATTTCTGAAATGATTTTAGAAAATAAATAGACGGCAAAAATGCCCTGAACTTTTGAGAAATATGCTTTGTTTTATATTAGCATCCTTTTTCTCTTCATTCAAGGCATTTTCCTTCTATTTCAAGAAATTACTTATTACGTTTCTTTTCTTTTTTCCCATGTCAGTCTTTTTGAGGATAAAAAGCTGTATCAGACAGCCTGCTACTGTCAGTATAATTCCGAGGCCCAGAGTCACCGGTAAACTTGTCAGCCCCAGGGAACTGTATATCTCTTCATAATCTAAGGCGAATACACCCAGCATGAATCTGCCCCATGTTACTGCAAGCAGTGAACTCGGCAACACTGAAGAATACTCTTTTGCACGAAATGTGGCAACTGCTGCGATTATCGAAGCCAGAAGTGTTATCACAAACACTATCATGTTCCATCTGCTAAAGCCAGAATCTGACAATAAAATCATCAACAAAATATTAACATTCATCAGCAGAAATGTATTAATTACATCTCCCAGATTTCTTGCCTTTACATATATTATTACCAGTATAATCAAGATTATTACCGTAAGTACCGCTTCTATCCCGCCAGAACTCCCGCCATCGCCATCTTCATCCATCGAAAAGCTATACAAAAACCAAAAAATCGGCATCGGCAAAGATAAAAACCATATTAAATAGTAAACCTTCTTCCAGTAAGAGCCTGCAGCCCAGCACAATATCATGGCTGCCAGCCCCAGAATCCCTAATACCATTTTTCCGCCTCCATTCTTTTTGATGCCTCAGTATAGCATTTTCTTTTTACATATTTGTTCTTTTTTATCTTCCGGTACTATACTTCACGATCAGCAGCTCCACACTCAGCACATCCTGCAGTCTTCCCGTTTTTACCGCTTCCTCGGATTCCGCAAAATCCTCCTCCGCCTGTTCAAGCTCCTCCGTACTGTACGCCCGTGCACAGGTCAGCAGATTCCGTACCGCAAACGACGGCACACCAAGTCTTGATGCGATCTCACTCTGCGCCGCACCCTCTCCTGACATCTTCTTCGCCAGCGTCATCTGGCGGAACTGCTTTGACAGAAGGAACAGAATCCTCATCGGCGGCTCCCTGAGGGTCAGGAGGTCATTGTAGAGATCCAGCGCTTTCCTCTGGTTCTTCTCCGTAACTGCACGGACCATCTCAAAAATCTTATTCTCCGTCCGTGTCGTACAGATCTCCTCAATATCCTCTGCCGTAACCACATCACGTCCCATCGTAAACGTGATCAGCTTCTCCAGCTCATTCCGGATATTTCCCATGTCCGTCCCTGTCTTCGTCAGAAGAAACTCCATATCCCGTGTCGTGATCTTTCGTCCCTCACGTCCGAGGATTCCTGCTGCCCATCTCATCAGAGTTTTTTCATCCTGTTTTGCGAACTCCACAATTCGCCCTTCAGCCTTGACTGCCTTGTACATACGGCTTCGTTTATCCACTTCTTCTTCCACAAAAACCATCCGCACATAATCCGGCAATGTCTTTATATAATCAGCAAGTTCATCACACTTGTTCTTAAAAAAACCAGAGTTTTCCACAAGAATCACCCTGTAATCCGCAAAAAAAGGCATCGTTTCACAGAGATCGATCATCTCCCTCACTTCGATTCCCTTTCCCTCATATTTGCTGAAATTCATTGTATCGTCATCCGGGTTCAGAGCTTTTATCAGTTTATCCTTGTACTGGATCTTCAGATAGGCTTCATCCCCGCACAAAAGATACACTCGCCTGAAATTCCCTGTCTTGATATCTTCCTGTAAATTTTTCACAAAAAAATCCTCCTGAAAATTGTCCCTGTTCTTTCCTCATAAACAGAAAAAATAAGATTCCCGTTCTCTTCTCTGCCATTACAACGCAGTTTTCCAGCCGGATACAGATCCATAGAACTGTTGAAACGATACAGCTGCAGCGCATGATTTTCTCTGATTCCTTTCGGCTCAATAACAATCGTATAAACAGTTTCCCCATCCGGCACAATTGGGTCAAATGTAAAATCAAGCTGAGTTTCTGCAATCTGCTGTGCACTCAGAAATGCTTCTGCCAGTTTCTTCCCTTCTTCATCCTGAATCAGCATCTGACACCCACCGTCCGATACTGCACCATTTTTGAGATAGCCCTGTACCAGAATGTGATCAAACGCCGATGAAGCCACAAATGTCTGCGTAACCCTGTCACCAGAAACAATATCCTGAAGATTCTGTCCCACCCGGTAAATGTTCCGGACAGAAAACTCTCTCCACTCCGTTTCTTCCACAAACAACGGTCTGTACAGCAAAATCGCCAGCATCACAGCCAGGATTGCAGTTACTGCTCCCCAGCCTCTTTTTCGGATCAAAGCCGGCACAATATGTTCTGTTTCCAGTTCCCCATTCTGCAGCAAACGGCATCCATCTGCGGCAAGAAAAAGCAATATTCCCACCATTCCAATACTGTAACGGTTCTGTGCCTCCCACATCAGATAGAAAAGAATATTTCCAAGCAGCACAAGCCTCAATAGCATTCCTGTGCCCATCCTTCCACTTATCATAGATGCAGCCGTTCCTGCCAGCGTCAGAAACAGAATCATCACATAAAAAATCTGCGCCCAGTATAGAAACAGATCATTTTTTTCTCCACAAATATATTGAAAAGCTCTGGAATCTTTCAATGGATAAAGCCATTCCGACTGAAACCCGCAGGAACCATCCTGCCAGACAGTCAGCATTTTTTCACCTGCAAGAGAAATTGTACCTTTTACACCCAGATTTCTGATTCTTTTCCCTGCTTCCTGCAGATCTGCTTTTGTCTTTGCTTCTTCTCCGGGGATCCGGGCTGTAAATTCTACATCTTTCTTTTTGTAAGTTCCATCTCCTCCAACTCCCATCATTACAAAATGAGCCGGTGGAAATGCTTTATCGGAACTGTCAAAATCTGCATAATGATTTCGAAGCATGCCTGTCCCGGCCCAAGTCAGACCACATATCACCAGAAAAGGAATCAGACATGCAGCCAGTCTGCACCGATTCCAGCCTTTCACACAGACTGCCATGATCAGAAACGCAATCAGAAGGATTCCCTCTGTTATCCGGATTCTCATTCCGACCGCAGTAAAAATCCCCGTACATGCCGCATAGATTATCTGACTTCGTAAATTCACCGCTTTCCACGTCTTCCATCCGAAATAAATTCCCGCACTCAGAAACGGAAGCAGGCATACAGTTGTATAATGCCACGGAATCCATATATAAATAATCGGATCAAAAAGACTCAGAACCGCCACAAGAAATCCCCGATGGATATCCTCAGTTTCACATGCCAGTTTCCACATGAACAGCAGCGCAAGATCAATGCTTACTAGTCCCAGAAGATGAGAAGGCCAGTATAAACCGGATACTCCCAGTTTCCCCGCAATTTTTAGAACCCAGTAGAGCAAAATTGTAACCGGATGATTATGTGGATAACGCTGAAAATACGAATCATAAAAATCCGGTGAAATATGTCCATCCGTCTGCATATACCAGGCTTCATCCAGAACCAGAAGGTTATCATACCCTACCCAGTAACGCACATAATACAGATACAGGAACTGTAATACCAGAATCAGGAGGAAAACAATGGCAGTTGCCTTCATAAGTGTATGTTTTTTCCATGAGCGGCACCAGTCTGCCAATTTCACAAACAACAGCAGCAGAAATATACTTCCTGCCAGGATCAGTGGAAACACCGTTCTGTTTTTCAGTATGTTTTTTGCCTGGGGAATGGTACACAATGCATGAAAAGACACCCACCCAAGACACCCCAAAAGCAGGAATGATGTCAGATACAAAACCGTCTTTCGCATACGCTCCATGTCTTCCACCTCCTTCTGATTTATTTTCCTGTTTATCATACTACAAAACAGCTGTAGATTCTACGCTGTTTTTTCGTTATAAAAAGTTTTCATACGTATAGAATGCCCATCTGTATAAACCGTGATCGCCCCGTTTTTCATCGTATATTCCGTCCGGATCCCGTTCTCTTCAAGACGTGCCGTCGTTTCCGGTGACGGATGCCCATACGTATTGGATTCCGAGCAGGAGATCACCGCAAGTTCCGGCTTTATCTTATCCAGGAATTCCTGACAGGTAGAATACCGTGACCCATGATGCCCTACTTTAAGAAAATTCACATCATCAAGTTTCGGAAGCAGCTTTTTCTCCGTCTCCGCTCCGATATCACCAGTAAAAAGCCCCCGGAATTTCCCGTACCGTAGTTCCATCACAATCCCTTCTTCATTTACATCCGTCCCCTTCGCACCTGTCTCTGGCGACAGGATTTCCAGAGAGCCATCCCCAAACCGCAGTTTCTGCCCCTGATGAAGCCTCAGCACAGAAATCCCGCACCTCTTCGCCTGATCCTCCAGTTCATAATAGACCTCCTCCGGTGCCTTCCAGTCCGGGAGGAGCAGATTTTTTATACGCAGTGTTGTGAGATGTTTTTCCTTCAACGTCAGCAGTTCCTGTACGCCACTGATATGATCAAGATCCGTATGTGAGATCAGCATGGCATCCACCACCGAAATCCCCTGATTTTTCAGATATGGAAGGATCTGATACGACGCAACCTTTTTCTTACTGCTGCTTCCACCATCCACCATGACCGTTTTGCCGCCCGGAAGCTGTATCACGATCCCGTCCCCCTGTCCGATATCCAGACAGGTGATCGAAATCAGATTTTTCTGTCGGAATCCCAGAATAAAAATGCTCACACAGACAACAGCAACACAAATCCCTCTCGACAGGACTCTCCACACACGGTACGCTCCTTTTTCCTTCAGGAACAAAGCGATCTGTATCCCGCCAAACAGAAGGACATAATACACCACGCACTGCCATATCTCCGGCGCGCCGCCGATCCATGTACAAAACGGAACGGCCCCTGCCAGCACGCAAAGTTTCTCGTAAAGCATCAGCAGGATTTTTCCCGGAATCAGACAGATCCCGGCAGCGGAAATACTCATAAATCCAACAGCCACACAACACAATCCGCAGATCAGCACCACACTTACCGTAGGAAGCACGGCCAGATTCAAAACGATTCCCAGAACTGATACCTCACCATACATCCGAAGAAGCACCGGCAGCGTTGTAAGCTGCACGGCAAAGGATGACAGAAGTGTTTTGACCCACGCACGCTCACTGCCCACCAGACGGTTCAAGGCAGGTGCCACGATCCCCAGACCTGTCACTGCCCCGAATGAAAGCAGGAAGCTGCTGCTGTACAGGTACGCCGGTGTATCGAGCAGCAAAAGTATCGCAGACACAGCCAGTGCAGTCAGAAAATCATAGCTTCTCCCCAGAATCCGCGCTCCGACTGCCAGCACAAACATGCAGACAGCGCGCATTGCGGACACACTGCTTCCTGTCAGCATCCCATACTGAAGGATCACACTCAGTGAAAGAAATCCTGCCCATCCATTGCCAAATGAAAGCTTCTTGAGTAACGAAAACATTCCCATTCCGAGTACGCTGATGTGTAGTCCGGAAATAGCCAGGATATGCACCATCCCCGCCATCTGATACCGCAGCCTCACCTCCTCATCCAGACCGCTTTTTTCTCCCAGCAGCATCGCCTGGTAGATTCCCGCATCCTCTCCCGCTGTTTCCTGCAGGATTTCGCCGATTCGCCCCCGAAGTTCTGTCAGGAACTGTCCATACTTTGAATAATTCCTGCCTTTTTTCTGTATAATTCCATTTTTCAGGAAATAATAAATTCCCTGGCAGGCATAGTACTGCTGCGAATCAAATTCGCCTGGATTTCTGGGTGAAGAAACCCGCTCCAGCTCACCACCGACCTGGATAACCATACCTGTTTTCAAATTTTCTTTTGCATTTTTCTCCAAAAACACTCTTATATTTCTGATGGAAATTCGCTCTGACTGACAGAGCAGAAAGACTTGTTTAAGATAGACAGAAAGAGAATATTCCGTGTCCTGGCACCGCTGTACTTCCCCGCAGATCACAGCCGATGGATGTGACTCTATATATTCCCGGACCTCACGCGGCAGCGGATTCCCTCTTATAACAGGAATCCCTGCCAGGTCCAGAATACACAGACACAACATCAGGAACACGCACGCACAACACACTGGTCTTTTACGCATTCCCTGTCCTTTCTGTATAGAAATGCCTTATGATTCCTCGTCCTCATCCGGAATTACAAGGTCTTTGTTTTTTTCATAAAATTTGTAGAGCGGCAGATTCTTCTGGAAGTTTCCTCCACTGTTTCCTTCAATGGAAATCTGTACCTTATCCGCCTCACAGGAATCCACAATGGAATTCACCACCGAATAAACAGAAATATTTTCTGCCACATCCAATGCTGCATCCTGGAACTCACTGTTCAGGTCAAGATAACAGATTCTGTCTGCCGTAATCACATTGATTGCCATAGTATTCTCTGGAATCGTTGCATAATGTCCGTCCTCCAGAGGTCCCTTGGCAAGCTGTTCCAGAACAACACGCTCTTTTGGGAGCGTCCTTCTGTAATAAACATTTCTTGTTTCTTTCAGAAGTCTCTTGCCGCTCTTGTCTGTAAAATACAAGGTAAACGTATCGTATCGATAGTTGTCCTCATTTTTCTTTGATACTTCCACAAATGTACTGTCCGTCATATCCCCGATCTCCTGGTTTCTGGAGTCTTTAAGCGGCTGACCTGCCACTGTAAAACGGATCTTCGCAATATCCGGTATCTGCAGAAATGTCTGGACAATTCCATCTCTGGTAAGAACTTCCCTTACCTTGCTCATTTCTGAATATTCTTTGCTGAAATCTATGATCAGCAGATTATCCTGCAGATCATAAGAACTTACAGAAACATTTTCCGGAAGAAGACTGATTCCGTCTTCCGGTACTTCTCCGTTCCCTAATTTCTGCAACAGAGCTTTTACCATGTATTCTTTTGTTTCTTCTTTTGGCTCATAGGGTTCACTCTTGAGCGCAGTTTCATTTGTATTGAGATAATAAAAATTATATTTACTGTCTTCTTGCTTCGACTGTATGGTTTCTATGCTGCATCCCGCAAACAAAGTACAGACCAGCAGCGCCAGAAGAAGCACACCTGATATTCTCTTCATCCGGCACCTCCTACGGAATATATGACAGCGGGACACGAACGGAAAAAGTAGTTCCTTCCCCTTCTTTGCTGAACACCTTGATCACTCCATGATGCATGCCGATCGTGCTTCTCGTGATTGCAAGACCAAGCCCGGTTCCTCCGATCTCTCTGGAGTGGGACTTGTCCACCCTGTAAAATCTCTCAAAGATACGGCTCAGAGAATCCTCCGGGATACCCATTCCGGAATCAGCAACCGTCACATAAAAGAATTTGTGATCCGCATCCAGCGATACTCTTACCCATCCATCGTCTACATTGTACTTGATCGCATTTTCTACCAGGTTACTGATCGCAGATGTAAATTTCAGCTCGTCCACATCTGCCTCCACCGGGCGGAAACTGTCGAGGATCAGGTCAATATTTCTCTTGTCCGCGATCGGACGTAGACGTTTCAGGATATCCTCCAGAAGCTGGTTGATCGACATATGCTGGATCTGAAGATCTGCATTTTTCTTATCCATCTTGACCAGCGTCAGAAGGTCTGTGATGATCCTGTTCTCACGGTCGATCTCCGCTGTGATGTCACGCATAAATTCCTGATACAGATCCTCCGGGACCCCATGCTGTCCTACCAGGGAATCTGCGAGGACTTTCATGGAAGTCATTGGGGTCTTGAGTTCATGAGAGACATTTGATACAAACTCCGATCTCGACTCATCCAGAACTTTCATTCTGGCAAGCATCTTGTTAAAAGCATCTGTGATAAGTTCTGTCTCCGTATAGTCAGGCACACAGATCTCATCCTGCTGGTATCCGTCTGTCAGATCCTCGATTGCCTTGGTAACTCTCGCAAGCGGCTTCACCAGGATCGTTGACAGGATATACGCCAGAAACAGCGATAATACGACAATGATACAGATGATCAGGATCCCCTTCTGCTCCAGATCCCCGGCGATCGCCGCAATCTCACTGCTGGAGATGTTTATCACCATCGCTCCCTGAACCTGCGACACATCCGCACTCCTGACCGGGACCACCAGTTCGATCATCTGACCTGTCTTCCTGTATTCATTTGAACCGCCGTTTTTGAAACACCGTATCACCTTTGAGGAGACAAGTGTCCTTCCCTCATCTACATGATAGGTATCTTTGACAATCTTAAAATCTCTGTCAACCAGAAGGATCCTTCCACCATAGACATTAGACAATAACTCCAGCTTGCTGTTGACAGCCTCAGAGCTGGAGTCATTGAGATAATTTTCCTTGATGATCTGGTCACAGAGAATCTCGCATTCTGTGCGTACTGCACTCACGCTGACTTCTACCGCCTGATTTTCGTAATAGTATATCATCAGTTGTGTCACGATAATTCCCGGCACGATTCCCAGAATAATAAGGATAATAAAGATACGAAAACGCAGACTTTTAAAAAATCTTGTCTTTTTTTTCGTTACCATGGATTATGCCTGGAAATAGTATCCTACACCCCATTTGGTGTGTACATACTTCGGCTCACTGGGATTCGCCTCAATTTTTTCACGAAGACGACGGATATGTACATCGACAGTACGGACGTCACCCGGATATTCATATCCCCATACGATATTCAGAAGATTCTCACGGCTGTAAACCTTGTTCGGATTGAATACCAGAAGTTCCAGCACATCAAATTCCTTCGCTGTCAGATTGATCTCTCTGTCCGCGATGAATACACGACGACTCTCGCAGTCCAGCTTAAGGTCACCTGCCTGGATCGTCTTTGCTTTTTCTTTCTCTTCATGTTCAGAACGGGCACGACGCATAATGGCTTTGATACGTGCCTTGACCTCAAGGATGTTGAACGGTTTGGTGATATAATCATCTGCACCGTAATCCAGTCCCAGGATCTTGTCCATGTCTTCGCCTTTGGCAGTAAGCATAACGATCGGCACATTGGAAAATTCCCGGATCTGCTGGCATACTTCCAGCCCATCCATCTTAGGCAGCATCAGGTCCAGAAGGATAATATCGTATTTATTCTCCTTTGCCTTCTCCACTGCTTCTTCTCCATCGTAAGCACAGTCCACTTCCATTCCGTCCTGTTCCAGATTAAAGCGGATTCCTTTTACGATCAGTTTTTCGTCATCTACTACTAAAACTTTTCTGCTCATTCCATTCTCCTTATTTTACTGCAATCTTATCCTTTATCATTGAAAAGGTACTTTCTTTGATTCCGGGGACCTGCATGATCTCCTCGATGCTGGAAAAACCTCCGTGTTCCTCCCTGTATGCAAGGATTGCCTGTGCCTTGGAATCTCCGATGCCTGACAGTGTCTTGAGCGTCTCGGCATCTGCTGTATTCAGATTGACAATTCCATCTTCTGTACCCATGCTTTCTCCCGTTCCTGTAGTCTCAGGTACCGCCGGAACAAGATTGCCTTCCTCCGCTTCCTGAACAGTCGGTACATAAACCTGCTGTCCGTCACTGAGTGGCTGTGCCTGATTGACAGAAATCCCGGAAGCCTCTTCCGTCATTCCTCCCGCTGCCTCGATCGCCTGAAAAACACGGCTGTCCGGCTCCATCTCATAGACTCCCGGCTGATTCACAGCGCCACAGACATCCACAAAAATCTCCTGCGGTTCAGGTGTCACTGACGGAATTTCGTCAGTCATCTCTCCTTCCTCCTGCTCTGTTTCTTCTACAGTATCAGAAGTATCTTCCTGGCTCTCAAGCAATATCTCATCACTTCTCGTGCCACATCCCGCGCAGAAAATCCCTGCCAAAAGCGCGATCGGCAAAAGCACTGTACAGTATTTTCTTATTGATTTTGTGATAATACCGGTTCACTCCCTTCTATATTAAGGCAGTCTCCCCCGGTATATACTTGACCATGTCTTATTTTACCCAATTCCCCTGTGTTTTACAATAGGAAACTTCTATTCTTCCAGGATTACCCTTATTTCTGCCATTTAAAGATCACGATCCCGGCGATCGCGATCAGCATTCCCAGGACTTTTCTCCACTCAAAAGGCTCTTTATCCACACCAAAAAGCCCCAGCAGTTCGATCAGATATGCAACGATCAGCTGCGAGATCACGATCAGCATGGCTGCTTTTGCAGGGCCGAGCGCGCCCATGCTCTGGATCACGGTGATCGTGATAAATGCTCCGATCACGCCTCCAAGAAGTGTGTATTTATTCTCCACCTGCCATAACGCAGAAATGCTCTGCCGCCCTGTAAAAAGCCACGCAGCAACGCAGACTGCAAAAGCTGAGAGCTGCACCCAGCCCGTCGATACCCACAGGCTGCTCTGTTTCGTCACTTCCGTATTAAAAACTCCCTGAATACTCATCAATGCACCTGAGATCAGTGCTGCAAGAAATCCCCACATAGTAATATCCCTCCGCAATATGCAATGCAATAAAAAGAGACTGGTTTATCAATTCCAGTCTCTTTATCCTGTTTAATATCAGCATATACGGATCTCGGTGTTTTTATACACTTTAATATCTGCTGTTATTTGTCACTGTTTCTGAACTCTTCGTCCTTTTTCTGTGCTCTTTTTTTCTTGATCCACTGAAAACCCTGATAGAGCAGCATTCCTACAATATAGATAACAATGACTGCACCAAACATATACATCGTGGATCCTGTTGAATTTCCCATACAGCGCCTCCTATTTCAGACGTCTTTTCGAAGACTGCGCAGTACTTTTATTGAAAGCAGCCCCGCTGCAGCCGCCGCAGCTTCCACAGTTGCCGCTGCATCCACTGCAGCCCATATGTTTGCCTTCTTTGGCATTTTTTACATTTTTGTAGATTATGTATGCACAATATCCAAGGATCAAAGCCATGATAATAATATTTGCCAGCATTTCACTCATCCTCTCTTTAAATACTGCCAGTCATATAAAGTGAAAACAGAGGCCGGACACATCAACTGCATCCAGCCCCTTTATTATTTCATAATTTCTTATGCCTGTACAGAACGTTTGGAATAAACTTTCTGATCTTTGTATGGATCTGGTCTGAACAGCAGGAACAGCATTGCGATAAGTACTACGAATCCTACTACAGTACCGATACCAAATGCTCCACCAGTTACGAAAGAACCGATCTGATAGAAGCAGAGGCAAACGATGTAAGCAAATACGTTCTGGAAGAGAATTGCGAACCAGAACCATTTCTTGTCGTTCATTTCTTTTGCCATTGTTGCGATAGCTGCAAGGCAAGGAGAATCAAGAAGGTTGAACATCAGGAAGGAGAAAGCTGCGATTCCTGTCGGGAACCAGCTTGCAACACCTGCTGCAACGTTTACTGCATCTTCTGTATCACCAGCTACGTTAGCCAGGACACCCATTGTAGATACGATAGCTTCTTTTGCTGTAAAACCGGAGATAGAAGCTGCTACCGGCTGCCATTCACCGAATCCAAGTGGAGCAAAGATCGGAGCGATCACACCACCGATTGCTGCCATAAGGCTGTCTGCGCTGTCTTCTACCATACCGAATCCACCATCTGTGAATCCAAATCCACCAAGGAACCACATTACTACGCAGGCAAGGAACAGGATCGTACCAGCTTTGATGATGAAGCCTTTCAGTCTTTCCCATACATGAAGGAGAACTGTTTTAACCTGCGGAATATGATACTGTGGAAGCTCCATTACGAACGGAGCAGGTTTTCCTGAGAAAGGTTTTGTCTTCTTCAGGATGATCGCTGCTACAAGTACTGCTGCGATTCCGATGAAGTACATCAGCGGTGCGATAAAGGAGCTTTCCTGATATCCCGCTACTTCACCTGCGATTACTCCCCCCATCATGGCAATAACCGGAAGTTTTGCACCACATGGGATGAAAGTTGCTGTCATAATTGTAAGACGTCTGTCATTATCCTGCTCGATCGTCTTAGAAGCCATGATTCCCGGAATTCCACATCCTGAGGAAATCAGAAGCGGGATAAAGCTCTTTCCTGAAAGTCCAAAGTGTCTGAACACACGGTCCATGACGAATGCGATACGAACCATATATCCGCAATCTTCAAGGATTGACAGGAACAGGAACAGGATTGCCATCTGTGGTACGAAACCAAGGACAGCTCCAAGTCCACCGATGATACCATCAACTACAAGACCCTGTACAAGATCACCTGCACCGATTGCCTGAAGTCCGCTGCTTACGGCATCCTGGATTGCTACTACAAATACATCATTTGTCCAGTCTGTTACAAATGTACCAACTGTTGTTACAGAGATATAATATACAGCCCACATTACCAGGATGAAGATCGGAATACCAAGGATACGGTTTGTTACGATCCGGTCAATCTTATCAGATGTTGTCAGTTTCTGTTTTTCTTTCTGAACGGTTGTTCCAACGATCTTCTGTATGTATTTGTAACGCTCATCTGTTACAATACTTTCCATATCATCATCATGCTTCTCTTCCAGTTTCTTTCTGTGGTCAGCAACTGTTGCAGATGCTGCTCCTGAAAGTTTCACATTCTCTACGACCTTGCTGTCATTCTCAAGGAATTTTACAGCATACCATCTCTTCTTATCCTCAGAAATAGATATCGGAAGCAAATTCTTCACTTCGTCTACTGCTGCCTCAAGATCTTTGGAGAAGATCTCGCCCGGAAGTTTCACTTCCTTCTGCTTTGCAACTTTAACCGCTTCATCAATCAGATCTGTAAGACCTGTCTGCTTCAGTGCAGAAGTCTCGATGATCGGGCATCCGAGAAGCATGGAAAGACGCTTCACATCAATCTTGATTCCTCTCTTTGCAACCAGATCTGCCATGTTCAGTGCGATCACAACCGGAACACCTGTCTCGATCAACTGAGTTGTCAGATAAAGGTTACGCTCAATATTTGTTGCATCCACCAGATCAATGATGACATCCGGATTCTCATTTAAAACATAATCACGGCTGACAACCTCCTCCAGTGTATACGGGGAAAGAGAATAAATTCCCGGAAGGTCAGTTACCGTGATCTCTTCTCCCTTTGCTTTCTTGCTTTTTACTTTACCTTCTTTTTTCTCAACCGTAACTCCCGGCCAGTTACCAACATACTGGTTGGCACCTGTCAATGCGTTAAACATTGTAGTTTTTCCGCAGTTCGGGTTTCCGGCAAGTGCAATCGTAATTGCCATTCCTTTCTTACCTCCTTATAGTTTAACAGATTGGTTATGCGTGTTCAGGACTTATTTCACCTCTACACACTGGGCATCTGCCTTTCTGACAGACAGCTCATATCCACGGACTGTAATTTCCACCGGATCACCAAGCGGTGCAACCTTTCTGATATAAAGCTGGCTTCCCTTTGTGATTCCCATGTCCATAATACGACGCTTGTAGGCACTGTCTCCCGCAATCTTTGTAACTGTAACAGTACTTCCTACTTTTACATCACCTAAAGTCATAACCATTGTCTCCTTTCATAAAATATTCCTTATATATACAGCAGCACATTTCTCAATCAGATCATAATGTGACGCGCCATATCAGCATTAACTGCGACTCTGGAATCCTTGATATTCACGATCACATTGCCGCCGATTGCAGATAAAACTGTAACTTCTGCATCTACTACAAATCCAAGATTCGCAAGAAATCTTCTTGTCTCTTCATTTCCACCGACTCTTTTAATCGTATTGGTTTCACCTATATTGGCCATTGTAAGTGGCATATTCGCACGCTTCTTTCTATGTATAATTTTTGCAGATTATTCTTTAATAAATGAGATTGAAAATCATCAACAGTTGAGATTGATAATTTTTTTCATTTACTTTCTACACGTTAGTTAGTATACGCTAACGTTTATTAGTTGTCAAGGACTCTTTTTTGTATTTTTTTAGAATTATTTCAAAAAATTTTTGATGCCAGGGTCAAAAGGTCTAAGCCCACATGAGCTTGCTCATAGGTGGGTGAA
>OMNT01001846.1_pt1 | contig 18359 bp, 16 predicted proteins | sample 1672551 | NCBI WGS metagenome assembly OMNT01 (sample SAMEA3136698, study PRJEB25190) | human gut metagenome
ATTACCTCCCGTCCTAGTTCATTGTAGCCAGAGTATCTCCGTTTTCTACGGATGCACCTTCGGATGTATCGATGCTGGCTACTGTACCATCCTGCGGAGCAACTACCGGGATCTCCATTTTCATGGATTCCAGGATAATGATGTTGTCACCGGCTTTTACTGCCTGTCCTACAGAAGCAACAACTTTGAGAACCTTACCTGGTACAGAAGCGCTAACTTTAACAGCGCCTGCGCCTGCTGCCGGAGCTGCTGCTTTTGGAGCTGCTGCCGGAGCCGCTTTCGGAGCTGCAACCGGTGCTGCTGTTGGAGCGGAAACGCTTCCTGTTTCTTCTACAGTAACTTCATATGCTGTTCCGTTTACAGTGATTGTATAACTTTTCATTTTAAATCCTCCTAATGGTCAATTACCTTTTTTTACGATTGATTTTGCGGATGGAACGAACAACAAATCCGTCTGTTGAAGTTCCTTCGGATGCTGCGATAGCTGCTGCAATTACAGCGATCAGTTCGGAATTGTCAGCTTCCTGCACTGGAGCTGCGGCAACCGGAGCCGGTGTCGGTGCAGAAGCTGCCTCTTCTGCTGCTTTTTTCTTTGCTTTTGCTTCCTGTGCTCCGGAACCAGGAATGAACTGGAACAGAGAAATCAGGAAGATCAGCATGATAAGAATTACAAATACAGTTCCGAGTCCCATTATAGTATTCAGTGCTGCATTTTTCATGGTTGTAGCAAAGGAATATTTCACATCTACTGACAGTGAAGTCGGAGTAAGATTTTTGTCGAATACATAAATGAATTCAGCATCTTCTTTTTCGAATTCAACAGGTACAGTTGCTGTATATTCATCATTGGAATATTCAATTTCAGCAGATCCGGCTTTCTTCAGATCACCGAGGTCTTCTCTTGCACTATCCCATGCTGTCATGGCATTTTCAGTGAATGCATCTCCGGATTCCATATATGCTGCAATCTCATCTTCTGTCAGCGGAATGATCGTATTGGTCAGCCCTTCGGCAGTTGTTTCGATCGTTGTCTTTGTCTGCTCATCAATTTCACCGTCTGCCAGAACCAGTGATGCGCCGGAGAATGTAATAGATGCGGCGCATACAATTGCTGTAAAGACGGAGGAAGCTTTTTTAAACATCTGATTCATATGCTCACCTCACTTAGACTGTGCCATGTTTTTTGGATGGACGGTCTTCTCTCTTTGTGAAAAGCATTTCAAAAGCTCCGATTACATATTTACGTGTATCAGCTGGAGCAATCACAGTATCAACATATCCTCTTGCTGCTGCGGATTCTACATTGGACTGGAGTTCTCTGTATACAGCTGCTTTTTCATTAAGAACTGCAGCTTCTTCACCAGGATACATGATCTTGGCTGCAAGAGAGGCATCCATCATACCGATTTCTGCATTATCCCATGCGTATACAAGATCCGCACCTACGGATTTGCTGTTCATTGCAACGTAAGCAGTTCCATATGCTTTACCGATTACAACGTTTACCTTCGGAACAGTTGCATCTGCAAATGCATGGATCATTTCTCCAACTGCTTTGGCAATCATTTTTTCACTGCAGAGAGTTGCTTTGAATCCGGTTACATTGGTAAGTGTCAGAACCGGGATATCGAATGCGTCACAGAATTTAACGAATCCAGCTGCTTTTCTTGCACCTCTTGCAGAAATAGTACCATCGAATTCTTCGGCTTTATTTCCCTCAGCATCATATACTTCTGTTCTGTTGGCTACAGCACCGACAGTAGCTCCGTTCAGACGCAGGAAACCAGTTACAATATCTTTGCCGTAATCTTTCTTTGTTTCGAAGAAAATGCCGTTGTCAGCGATTCTGGAAAGTGCGATGGATGTATCACCTGCACATGCTGTGATATCGTCACAGGTGCGGTTCAGATCATCTGTACATTCTACGAAGGAATCATTATCTTCAAAATTAGAAGGAAGAAGTCCGATCAACTGACGGATCTGTCCAAGAATTTCTTCTTCGGAGCCTGTTCCGTCTACAAGACCTGTTTCCTCGCTCTGGAATGCAGCAGCTGATGTATCGCATTTTTCTGTGTAATTGCCATCCAGTGCATTCGGGCTGTTTACGAACATTTTGCCTTTTTTGGATTCAATAAATGTGAAATCTGTCAGAGCCGGAATAATTGCCATTCCACCACCGCATGTACCGAATACAGCTGTAATCTGTGGAATCATTCCGGAAGCCAGTGTCTGTTTCAGATAGATGGATCCAAATGCTTCAAGAGCATCAGTAGCCTCCTGAAGACGCATACCTGCACAGTCAACAAGACCGATCACAGGAGCTCCAGTCTTCATTGCAAGGTCATACAGAGCGGTAATCTTTCTGGCATGCATTTCACCAACAGTTCCGTTTAATACGGAAGCATCCTGGCTGTATACATATACAAGATTTCCGTCGATCACACCATATCCGGTGATAACACCGTCTGAAGGCGCTTTTGTTTCAGTTAAATTGAAATCTGTGGATCTGGCTGTTACGCTTTTTCCGATTTCAACAAAACTGTTTGCGTCAAGCAAAGAAGTGATTCTTGTGCCTGCTAAGCTTTGTGTTGCATTACTCATTCTTTCTTGCCCTCCATTTTATAAAATTTTAAAAATATAACCAAAATTTTAGCCGATTATAATTGTAACCTGTTTTCAATATTTTTTCAATAGATTTCCTGTTTTTTTGTTAAAAGTTTAACTCCCATGTCGTTTTTTTTACAGTAGGGTTCTGATATGTCGATATGTTATTGGAATATTACAGAGTAATTTCCTAAAACGCAAAAACTTCTCCCGTAACAGGAGAAGTCAGGTCTGTTAATGAAAAAAATTCTTAAATACAAGTTCTGCGCAATGGGTGAATGTATTTTTCTGAATGTTTTCTGTTGCCAATATTGGACAGGAAAAAAATTTGTTATCATTAAGAAAATAAATAATCTGTCCAATCTGTTCGCCTCTTCTGACAGGAGCACTTAGATGTTCTTTTAAACGGATCTGATATTGCAGCCGGTCATCTGAGCTAATCAGAATCTGTCTGTTTTTTTCGTTATCCGAAACAGAAATCTGACCTCCTGTATATACAGAACTTCCTGCACCGAAGTCATTCAGAATACCATTTTCAACGGGAATATAAGAAAGCTCCGGCTCTTGCCAGAAACTCCGGTATTCATAGTTGCTGTTTCCATAATTAAGAAGTTCCAAAGTATCATGCCATTTGTAATTTTTATGGTCAGGCCAGCCGGCACCAAGAAGGGCAATGATAAAAGTTTTGTTATCTTTCTGACAGGCACAAACATAACAATATCCGGCATCACCGGTATATCCGGTTTTCCCGGCAAGTACACCGTCCGTCATATGAAGTAGTGCATTGGTGTTATGGAGCGAAAAGTGTCGTTTTTTACTTAAATCAGAAAAAGAATACTCTTCTGTCTGTGTAATCTTCAGAAAGACATCATTGTGGATTGCATAACGCATGATCAGAGCCAGATCTTCTGCAGTTGTGTGATGTGTTCCACCAGAATTTTCTGCATCCAGTCCATTCGGAGTGATAAAGTGTGTGTTTTTACATCCGATTTCTTTTGCCTTTGCATTCATCATAGCTGAAAAATTATCTACAGATCCACCGATACATTCAGCAATCGCAACGGCAGAATCATTATGACTCTGCAACATCAGGGAATAAAGAAGGTCTTCCAGATAATATTGTTCTCCGATCGAAAGACCCAGGCGTACTTCCGGTTGACTGACAGCATTTGCAGAAACCCTGACATAGTCATCGCCCTTTCCGTTTTCAAGAGCAAGAATGCAGGTCATTACTTTGGTAGTGCTCGCGTTGGGACGAGGCGTATTACCTGATTTCTGATAGAGAACTCGTCCGGAATCACCATCCATCAATACTGCTGACAATGCATAAAGATTACCGGGAGACTTTTCTGATGCAAATACAGACCAACCGGGTGTCAGTAAAATTATGATCAACGAAAAGATAAAAATATTTTGTCTGCTATTCATAGTCCCTCCTTAATTCATATAGAACTATTTTATGCAGACAGAAAAGCAATCATTCCGATCATCCATTGTATGTCAGAAACCATCTTTCTGACAGAGGAAATTCTTTTTTTGACAATTGGAATAATTCCGTCAGTTCCTGAGGTGCCTGTGCCAGAGCATGATCGTATAATCCGTGAAGTGTGTGTACAGGCACTGCACTTCCTGGAACCGGGTCTTTTTCCATAAAATATTCCATCATTTCAGAAGAAAGTTTTTTTCCAGCAATTCGTGACAGGAACATCAGGAATTTTTTCCGGCGTCCATGATTATCGTATACAAGACAGTTGGTGATCAGTTTTATCAACCTTAGAGAAGACATTATTTCCTTCGTCCGTATTCTGGGAATAGCTCTGTGAATCACTCGTGCATACGTAACGCGGGGAACAATGCCACAGGCCGGGTAATAATGATATGGATCTTTGTGAGTTTCGAGCATCAGCGTTCTGTCAAATTCTTTTTCAAGCAGGGTATGTGAGATGACATTGCGTTCAGCCATCTCGTAAACGAATGGATGACAGGCACTGTCAAGAAGATAGTGACATCCAAATCCGAGCAGATAAGCAAGTAATTTTTCGTCATGAGTTGTTCTTACGAGTGTCATTCCTCTTTCAAAGAATGGTGCTGCACATTCTCTGTGCATGGCGATACCGGTTTCCGTAACTTTAGGTTTTAGCATATCATAGAAGAGAATATCCGGTCCATGAAGACCAATTCGATATAGGTTTGTATTTCTGCGAATCACTTTCTGAATTTCGGCAGGAAGTTTTGCATATATTTTTTTACCAAACAGATCATGTGCATAAGTAGTTGGCATCCGGGGCACCTCACTTTCCTAAATATCTAGCTTCAACTGAATCTCCTCTTCGGCTTCTGCTTTAAAATCTTCCAGACGCACCGGATCAACAGAAGGCAGCTCTTCGAGGCCCTGAACACCAAAGCATCGGAGAAATTCTTCTGTTGTTCCAAAAAGAATCGGGCGACCCGGAGCGTCCAAACGTCCCAGCTCTCTGACAAGTTCATATTCTACTAATTTATTGATGGCGTGGTCACATTTGACGCCTCGAATTTTTTCGATTTCTGCTTTGGTTACCGGCTGTTTATATGCAATGATGGAAAGCGTTTCCAGCATGACATCTGTAAGTGCCGGCTTTTTGGGATGCATCGCAAGCCGGATAAGACATTCATAGTATTCTTTTTTGCTGCAAAGCTGATAAGACTGTTCCAGTTCAATGATCTGGATACCACGATCTTTTTTCTGGTATTTGTCCATCATATTTTGAATGATCTTACGAGTGGTTTCTTTATCCTGTTGAATAGCATCTGCAATCTGCGACAGTTCTACCGATTCACCCATTGTAAACAAAATAGCTTCAATTGCAGCTTCTAATTTTTTTATTTCCATATATAATTTTCCTCAGGTTTTATATTTCGTTACGGAATTATCATTATTCATCTGCGAATTCTGTCAAATGTGTCCAGGTTTCTGGATCCTGTGTGACATCGATCTGAATATCATCAAACAGCTCGTCCTGTTGTACATGAATATAGCCCATTTTCATTAACTCCAGAATAGATAGAAAGGTTACGATAACCTGAACTCTGGATGACTGGCTGGTGAGTAGCTGACGAAAACTGAATTTCCGGTGTTCGGCTGCATAGCTTTTCATTGCCAGCATTTTGTCAGAAAGACTGACTTCTTCTTTTTCAATTGTTCCAAATTTGCTTCGGATCGGATCAATCTTTGACTCCTGCTTTTTCAGGATAGACTGATAGATATTGTTAAGTTTCTCCAGAGTCAGTCCGGCGAGAAGTTCTGCCGGATCAACCGGTTCACGATATTTCAATACTTCATCAGGAATACTGGGGTTTTTATAAAAAACGCCGGCAGCATTATCCATGTAATCCTTCAGTTCATAGGACATGTATTTATACATTTTGTATTCCAGAAGTTTCTGTACAAGTTCCTCGCGGGGATCTTCTTCTTCGCCCTCTTCATTTACTTCTTTTGGAAGTAGCATCTTACATTTGATGTCCAGAAGTGTGGCCGCCATGACCATGAATTCGCTCATTGTTCCCAAGTCTTCCTGCTCCATGGAATGCAGATATTCCATATACTGATCTGTGATCTCTACGATTGGAATATCGTAAATGTCTATTTTGTTTTTTTCAATCAGATGGAGAAGAAGGTCAAGAGGACCTTCGAATATATTAATTTTAACAGGTATTGCCATCTTCAGTGTTCCTTTACTGATTTTGTAGATTGGGGATACAGGTTTATAAGAACAAGTTCCCTTGGATTATGGATACGGACAGGAATGGTATGCTCGCCAAGACCGGCACTTACGATCATATGCTGCTTTCCTTTTTTAAATTCCCCACAACAGAATGGTGGAAAGAGCAGGTACTGAGGACAGGTGAGACCATGGTTTTGATCCAGACGCAAAACTCCTCCGTGATAATGCCCTGAAAGAATCAGATCAGCTCCCCAGGAAAAATAAGTATTTCCATATTTGGGATTATGTGCCAGTAATACATGAAATCCCGGTTGGGAAGGTGTACCGATCATCTCTTCCATTGCTGTCAGACTCAAAGCCGGTGAATTCGGTTTGTGATAATATTTGACTGGAAGTTCAAGTCCATGAAATACAAAATCATTTCCCTTCAACTGAACAGATGTATGTTCATTGTGAAGAAAACAAATGCCGGCAGATGTAAGCAGTTTTTCATAGTTTGAATAGAAAATCTCAGTCTCTGGATTGAGGAGCATTTTGTATTCGTGATTTCCAAGTGCATAAAAAACAGGAATCTGATCACAGATCCGGAGCAGCAGACCAGCTGCCGCTTCCAGAGTTTCTGTGTCTCTGCTTACAACCAGATCACCGCAGACCAGAACTGCATCAGGCTGACTAGCAATAATTGCTTTGTATAAAGTCTGGTGATTCTTTCCAAATACAAGGCCATGCAGATCTGCAAGAATGGCGAAAGTAACTTTTTGTTTGCCGGTAAGCCTGATGCTGGAAATGTTATAAGTACTTATCTTAAAACTTTTCATTATACTCCTTTGTAATACGGATTATTTGCCAAAGCCACAGTTTGGAAAAGTACAGACATCACAGTTCAGACAAAGTCCTCCCTCACCATATGATGCAATTTCATCTGCGCAAATCCGGTCATCGGCCATAATACGGGGAAGGATAAGATCGAATACAGTCCGTCTGGCATACATGACACAGCCTGGAAGACCAAGGATAGGAATGATTTTATCATTATTTTGGTAATAGGAAAGAAGAAGCATGGCACCAGGAAGAACCGGTGCTCCATATGTGACAATTTCTGCGCCGGTATCTTTGATAGCACCGGGGGTACGATCGTCAGGGTCTACACTCATTCCTCCGCTGCAGATCACCATATCGGCACCCTGGTCTATAAAGCTCAGAATATCTGAGGTAATCTGGCTGCGCTCATCCCCAGGCAGTGTCTGCCCCAAAATTTGACATGAGAATTCGTCAAGTTTTTCTTTCAAGACTGGAGTGAAAGTATCTTTGATCAGTCCTTTTTGTACTTCGCTTCCGGTCGTAATGATTCCAACTTTTTTAGAACGGTACGGAAGGATGGAAAAAATCGGTTTTGTTCCGGTCACTTTCTCTGCCTTATCCATTTTGGATTTTTCGATAACCAGAGGAATGATTCTCGTTCCGGCAATTTTATCTCCTTTTTTTACAGGAAAATCACCATGTCTGGAAGCAATCATCATTTCACCCAGGCTGTTGACTGCAAGCAATGCATCTCGGCGGATTTTGAGTACGCCATCACAGTCGGCAATCAATTCGATCTTTCCTTCTTTGATATCACTGCCGTGCATATGAATATCAGCGGATATACGGTAGAGAATTTCTGCCGCTTCATTTTCGTGAAGAATACCCTCCTGTTTTTCCCAAACATAAAGATGTTCTTTTCCGACGGAAAGAAGTGCCGGAATATCTTCTTCGCGAACGATGTGACCTTTTTTAAAGAGAACACCCTTTTTTTCATCCTTTATAATTTGTGTTATATCATGGCAAAGTACATGCCCGACAGCATCTTCTGTACGAATCTCTTTCATTGCATCCATCTCCTGTTTCTGCGAAATTCTGTCGAAATCACTCTGGAATTGCTGTTTATTTCGTCTACAGCAACCATTTGGATTTTATTATACCTCGAACAGAAGGAAATTGTCAAAATAATTGTTAACACCAGAAAGTACAGAGGGTATCTTTCAGACAATCGGTATATTTTCTGATTCTTATTGATTCAGAATATATGATCGGTATGCGACCAAGCTCCTTCTGACCGGAAAAATATATGATCTCTCCAGCCTTTTCTCCTTTTTTTACAGGGGCGTTCACAGAGGCAGGATGGATGTATTTTTTGTTCACTGTCGTAATCTTTGTTCCATCGGTACTTAAATAGCGAAAAGTTTTTCCATATTGAACAGCTGCTGATCTGTGAAGTCCTCTTTTTACAGGGATAGCAGGGAGTGACTCCGGAGTGTTATCTTCATAGATGCTGCATCTGGAAAATCCGTAATCCAGAAGAGCTGCGGCATCTTTTAATCTTGCTTTATAATCAGGAGCAGCCATTACCACAGATATCAGTTTCAGGCTATTTCTCTCTGCTGTTGCTGAGAGACAAAATCCTGCTTTACTAGTACTCCCCGTTTTGAGTCCTCTGCATCCGGGATAAGTCCGAATCAGTCGATTGGTATTGGTGAGTCCGAATTCTTTGATTCCCTGACTTGTTTCATGGATAATCGTTTCCATCCATATAGAAGAATAATCAAGAATTTCCGGATATTTTACGATGAGTTCCCGACTCATGATCGCAATATCATTTGCGGTTGTGTAATGCTCGTCAGAATCCGTCAGACCACAGCAGTCAATAAAGTGAGTATTTTTCATTCCCAGACGGTCAGCACGCAGGTTCATCTGTGCTACAAATTCCTGTTCTGAACCGGAGATAAACTCGGCCATTGCCACACTGGCATCATTACCCGAGGCAATGACGATACATTTTATAAGCGTTTCTACTGTCTGTATCTCTCCTTCTTCAAGAAAAACCTGTGATCCGCCCATGGATTTTGCATGTGCGCTTGTTGTGACTGGATCAGTCAGGGAAATGTCCCCAGCATGTAAATGGTCAAAAATAAGTATCAATGTCATAATCTTTGTGACACTTGCCGGACTTCTGCGAGTATCTTTATCCTTGGCATATACAAACTGTCCGGTTTCAGCCTCCATAAGAACAGCGCTGGGAGCAGAAAGTTCAGGACCAGATGTGGAATTTTCCTGTCCGGCATAGACAGAGACCATACAGATATGTAAAAGCAGAAAAAAGAAACATAACGGAAGGAGAAGATATTTTTTGCGGAAGATTTTATTATTTTTCATAAAAATTTTCCTGTCAGGCACTTTAGTATTATTGTAGCGGACAATCATAAAAATATGCATAAGAAACATAAAAACAGTATCTTTCCGCAGTTAAAATCCGCGGAGGATACTGTTTCTGTAAAAAGTTTCATCCATACGGATGTCAGAGTAAAGGCGCAAACAGGCGAAGAATACTCTGAAAGGCCCGTATGACAATGTTTCGGTTCCGACAGAAATCAATGCTGATCGGATCACAGTAATTGAGTGTTTCCTGAAAGTCAGACAAGATGTCCTGGATAACTTTGTTTTTATAAAACCATACACCATTTTCGAAATGCAGATACAGACTGCGGTAATCCAGATTGATTGTTCCAACGACAGCGATTTCATCATCGCAGACAAAAGACTTTGCATGAAGGAAACCTGGCTGGTATTCGTAAATATGAACACCTGCCTCCAGAAGTTGTTCATAATAAGACTGTGTCAATAAGAAGACCATTTTTTTGTCAGGAATCCCTGGTGTCATAATACGGACATCAACACCACTTTTGGCGGCCAGACAGAGAGCCGTCATCATTTCATTATCAATGATCAGATAAGGCGTGCAGATATATACATATTTGCGGGCACGGTTAATGATGTTGAGGTAAACATTTTCACCAACAATTTCTCCATCAAGAGGTGTATCACTGTAGGGCTGTACATATCCATCACTTTCAAATGAGTCTGGATGAAAATGATGTGGCAGATGCAGTTCATGGTCAATTGGCTCGGACGAATTGGCAATTACATTCCACATGTGCAGAAACATAACAGTCATGTTCCAGACTGCTTCTCCTTTCAGCATGACTGCCGTATCTTTCCAGTGACCAAAACGACGCTTCTGATTAATATATTCATCAGCAAGGTTAATTCCGCCGGTGAATCCTGTTTTACCATCAATAACACAGATTTTACGATGATCACGATTATTTTGAACGATATTCAGAAGCGGACGAAATGGATTAAAAACCTGGCATTGAATGCCTTTTTCGCGAAGAAAGCGTTCATAATGATAGGGAAGTGTTGTGAGGCATCCAAAACCATCATAAATCAGGCGGACGTCAACTCCTTCGGTTGCTTTTCGTTCAAGAATATCCAGAATCGTTCGCCACATCACGCCATCATTGATAATAAAATATTCGATGTAGATATAATGTTCTGCCTGCTCCAGTTCACGAACAAGCACAGGGAACATATCATCTCCTACCTGGAAATATTCAGCAGTTGTATTAGTGTGAACCGGGAAACTGGAGTATTGATGAATATATCTGGACTGGACTGCCGCAGATTGAGAGGATTCCTCAAGACTTCTGGCGACATCAGGATCCTGTTTCATATAGGGAAGGCTTTCATCCTGAACCTGTGCATATTTATTCTGGATTGCCTGTGCAATTCTGGATTTACCAAAAAGTATATACAACATAACTCCTAAAACAGGGAGACATAGAATCAGAATCGTCCATCCGAGTTTATAAGACGGATTGATCTTTTTGTTTACGATCCAGAGTACGACCAGGATGCTGATCATACTGATTACATGCGAAATATATTTTGAATATGCTGCCAGTCTCCATGCGGTGATCAACAACCATGTAAGCTGAAGCATCAGCGCAACTGCAACATAAAAAATTCGATTAAATAATAACTGTAAGATTTTCTTGAAGGTATGAATGATACGATGCATAAATGTCCCTTTTTATTGTTTTACAGTATTGTTAATTTAGTGACGATTCATAAATCTTAAAAATCCCTGACGGAATTGTCGTCAGGGATTTTTGCGCACAATTAATTATATTTACGTTTTCTTGCGGCTTCAGATTTTTTCTTACGACGAACGCTTGGTTTCTCGTAATGCTCTCTTTTGCGGATTTCCTGCTGGATACCTGCTTTTGCACAGCTTCTCTTGAATCTGCGAAGAGCGCTATCTAAAGTCTCGTTTTCTTTTACGATAACGTTTGACATAGACTCACACCTAACCTCCCTCCAGTTGTAGATTGTGCTAAAATACAACTGTCTGGGTATTTTTCTTGCACGAATGTTATTATATAACATAGCTGTAACATTCGTCAACATTTTTTGGCTAAATTTAGAAAAAAATTATTTCATCAAAAAACAGTTCTTATTAGTGGAGCTGCTGTTCCAGAATTCCAGCTGCTGCTTTTACTGCTTCGTCTGCCTTTTCCGGATTTTTTCCACCAGCCTGAGCCATGTTTGGACGACCGCCGCCGCCACCGCCTACGATCGCTGCGACACCTTTAATAAGATTTCCAGCGTGCGCTCCTGCTTTCTGAGCTGCATCTGTAGCCATAGCAAGAAGGTTTACTTTACCTCCGTTTACAGCTGCAAGAACAACAACACCTTCTCCGATCTTTTCTTTGAGCTGATCTCCAAGATCACGAAGTCCGTTCATATCAACGCCCTCAACCTTGGCTGCAAGGAGTTTTACGCCTTTAACATCAACGATCTGGTTCATAACATCACCGAGAGATCCCTGAGCCAGTTTGCTCTTGAGAGATTCATTCTCGCTCTGGAGAGATTTTACTTCTGCCTGAAGATGTGTGATCTTCTCAGTAATTTCTGCAGGCTGTGCTTTGAGTGCTTTGGCAACTTCCTGAAGCATAGTCTCCTGTTTTTTATAGTATTCAATAACGCCGTTTCCTGTCAACGCCTCAATACGACGCACCCCTGCTGCAATACCTGCCTCAGATACGATTTTGAAGAGCATGATGGAACTTGTGTTTTTAACATGTGTACCACCACAGAGTTCTTTTGAGAAATCACCCATGGATACAACACGTACTTTCTGATCGTATTTTTCACCGAACAGAGCCATTGCACCGGATTTCTTTGCTTCTTCAATATCCATAACGTCTGTTACTACAGGAAGAGCAGCCTGAATCTCTTTGTTTACAAGTGTTTCTGTCAGCGCAATTTCCTCTGGAGTCATTGCCTGGAAGTGAGCAAAGTCAAAACGGAGTCTGTCCGGAGTTACCAGAGAACCTTTCTGTTCCACGTGAGAACCAAGAACAGTCTTGAGTGCTTTCTGAAGAAGATGTGTTGCACTGTGGTTTTTCTCTGTGTCACGGCGGGCCTGCTCGTTAACCTTAAGGGTTACAGTCTCTCCTGTGGAAAGCATTCCGGATTCCATACGTCCGACATGACCGAATTTACCGCCACGAAGTTTGATGGTATCTTCTACTACAAATTTACCGTTTGCTGTTTCAATTACACCGCAATCACCTTCCTGTCCACCCATGGTAGCGTAGAATGGTGTCTCTTTTACAAATACAGTACCTTTCTGACCTTCCACCAGAGAAGTTACGATTTCTTTTTCAGTTGTGAGAACTGTAATCTCGGAATCATAAGTAAGATGATCATATCCCTCGAATTTAGTGGTTACGTTAACATCGATCTCATCATATACAGTGGCGTCAGCTCCCATATAGTTGGTTACTTCACGTGCGGTACGTGCTTTGACTCTCTGTTCTTCCATTGCTTTCTGGAATCCTTCTTCGTCGATTCCATAGCCTTTTTCTTCAAGGATCTCTTTGGTAAGGTCAAGTGGAAATCCGTAAGTATCATACAGTTTGAATGCATTTTCTCCGGAAAGAGTTTTTTCTCCGGCAGCCTTCATCTCTTCCTCCATGTCGCCGAGGATGCGAAGTCCCTGATCGATAGTTTTGTTGAACTGATTTTCTTCGTTAGTCAGAACTTTAAAGATGAATTCTTTCTTTTCTTCCAGTTCCGGATATCCGGCCTTGGAACCATTGATCACTTCTGCACTGAGTTTTGCGAGGAAGCTTCCCTCGATTCCCAGAAGACGTCCATGACGTGCTGCACGACGGATCAGACGGCGGAGTACGTATCCACGTCCCTCATTGGTCGGCATGATACCATCAGAGATCATAAATGTAGCAGAGCGGATATGGTCTGTGATCAGACGGATGGATACATCATCCTGATAGTTTTTCTCATATTCTTTGCCGGCAATCTCACATACCAGGTTACGAAGTGCACAGATGGTATCTACGTCAAAGATAGAATCAACATCCTGTACAACAACAGCCAGACGTTCAAGGCCCATACCTGTATCAATATTTTTCTGTTTCAGAGTTGTATAATTTCCGTTGCCATCGTTTTCGAACTGAGTGAATACATTGTTCCATACTTCCATGTAACGGTCGCAGTCACAACCTACGGTACAGCCAGGTTTGCCACAACCGTATTTTTCCCCACGGTCATAATAGATTTCAGAACATGGGCCACATGGACCTGCACCATGTTCCCAGAAATTATCTTCTTTACCAAAACGGAAAATTCTGTCTGCCGGGATTCCGATTTCTTTATTCCAAATATCAAAAGCCTCATCATCGTCCTGATACACAGATGGATAAAGTCTGTTTGCATCCAGACCGACAACTTCTGTCAGAAATTCCCAGGACCAGTGGATTGCTTCTGTTTTGAAGTAATCTCCAAAAGAGAAATTACCAAGCATCTCAAAGAATGTACCATGACGTGCTGTTTTTCCAACGTTTTCGATATCACCGGTACGAATACATTTCTGACATGTGGTGACTCTTGTTCTAGGTGGTTTCTCTGCACCTGTGAAATATGGTTTCAGTGGAGCCATACCTGCATTGATCAGCAGGAGGCTCTTGTCTCCCTGTGGTACCAGGGAAAAGCTTTTCATTACGAGATGTCCTTTACTCTCCATGAAATCAAGGAACATCTGACGAAGTTCGTTTACTCCGTATTTCTTCATGATTCTTTCCTCCTAAAAGAAAGTATATAAATACTTATTATTTGGCATAAACTCTGTTAAATTTCTTTTTGCCTCGCTTGAGGACAACTCCATCACCTGTAAGGGTATCTTTGGAAACCGTGTGTTTGATGTCTGTAATCTTCTCACCATCAATGGAAACACCACCCTGCTCGATTGCACGACGACCCTCAGAACGTGTCGGAACAAGACCTGCTTTGATCAGCATGGTAATAAGGTCAATAGTTCCTTCTTCTGCGAAGTCTTCATCAGTCAGTTCTGTGGTCGGCATATGTGCAGTGTCAGCTCCGCCAGAGAAAAGTGCTCTTGCGCCTTCCTGTGCTTTCTTGGCTTCTTCTTCACCATGAACCAGGTTGGTCAGTTCATATGCAAGGATTTCTTTGGCTTTGTTTAACTGACTTCCTTCCCATGTTGCCATCTCGTCGATCTGCTCAAGCGGAAGGAATGTAAGAAGACGCATGCATTTGATAACGTCTGCATCATCCACATTTCTCCAGTACTGATAGAAATCAAATGGAGATGTCTTGTTCGGATCAAGCCATACAGCACCAGACTGTGTCTTACCCATCTTCTTGCCTTCTGAGTTCAGAAGAAGTGTGATGGTCATAGCGTATGCATCTTTGCCAAGTTTACGACGGATCAGTTCTGTACCGCCGAGCATGTTGCTCCACTGATCATCACCGCCAAACTGCATGTTGCAGCCGTATTTCTGATATAACATATAGAAGTCATAACTCTGCATGATCATGTAGTTGAATTCAAGAAAGCTAAGCCCTCTTTCCATACGCTGTTTGTAGCATTCAGCAGTAAGCATACGGTTTACTGAGAAATGTGCGCCTACATCACGAAGCAGATCTACATAGTTCAGATTCAGAAGCCAGTCCGCATTATTAACCATCAGTGCCTTTCCGTCAGAAAAATCAATAAAACGAGACATCTGTTTCTTGAAGCAATCAATATTGTGCTGGATGGTTTCTTTTGTCATCATCTGACGCATATCAGTTCTTCCTGATGGATCTCCGATCATACCGGTACCGCCACCGAGAAGTGCAATCGGACGATTGCCTGCCATCTGCAGACGTTTCATCAGGCAAAGAGCCATAAAATGTCCTACATGAAGACTATCGGCGGTAGGGTCAAAGCCGATATAAAAAGTTGCCTTTCCATTGTTTACCATTTCTTTGATTTCATCTTCATCTGTTACCTGGGCAATCAGGCCTCTGGCCTTCAATTCTTCCCATACTGTCATAATAAATTCCTCCTGTAATGAGATGCAGAAAAGTTTTGGCACAGTATATTCTGCATGCTATGGTATTAAAAAAGCCCGGTTCCTGTCCGTTTAGGACGAGAACCGGGTCCCGTGATACCACCTAAATTCGCAGGAAAAATTCCCGCCTCATTGAGCACGATAACGAGTGCCGATCCGTCGCAGCCTACTGAAATTTTCGGTACGAAGCTCCAGGATGTATTCACGTAAGTTCTGCATGTGCCTCTCACCAGCCGGCTGCTCTCTGTCTGCTTCCCTTAGGCTACTTCTTCCCTTCAAAGCCGTTGTAATATACTTCTAAAAGTATACAAATTGATAAAAAATTTGTCAAGAGCGTTTTGCTGCTCTTTTAACAACTTAAAGTGACAAAACATTTCTACTGAGCAGAAACATCTGCCTCAGAAAGCATGAAGCCCTGACGAACTTTCTGCATAAGTGTTTTGGCTTTGTCAACAGTTGTCTGATCAGGAACCATAACATAAGCTTTCTGACTCATGGAATATGGCTTCTGTGTATCCCCTGTACCGTCTACACTGTAGGAAAGAACCTGCCAGCTGCCGCCCTCATCGAGCTGCTGTTTTACCAGAGAGGTAATAACATCATACGGAATATTTGTTTCAAAACATCCGGAAAGGCTGTCCAGAAGTGAAAGATAATTTTTCAGGATATCAGGAGATGTTGCCTTATTGATAACACCCTGAATTACTTTCATCTGGTCTTTGCCTCGCTGACGGTCACCGGCAGAAAATGCATATCTTTCGCGGCAGAAAGCAAGAGCCTGTTCTCCATTTACCTGGTTAGGACCTTTAGTAAAATGATAACCGGAACTGTTCTGTGTCGTAAAATCATAATCAGAATCAACGGTAATTCCGCCAAGTGCATCAATGATCTGCACAAATCCGGCAAAATTCAGGCGGAAATAATAATTGATATCTGTATCATAAAGCATATTCAGCGTATCCATACATACGTTGATACCATAGATTCCTGCATGTGTAAGTTTATCCGGTACTCCATTGGAAATAGAAAGTGGTACATAATAATCTCGTGGGGTGGAAATCATCAATACCTGTTTGGTCCGCGCATTGACTGTAAGGACGATATTTACATCACTTCGACTTGAAGCTGTAATATCGCCCCGTGTATCGATACCACTGACAAAAATCGTATAAATCTGATCTGTTACAGCTGCATCCTGGGTTGTGTCTGAAGAATCCTCTGCCTGTACATCTGTCTGAACCGGTGCCGGAGTATTACGTTCTACCAGTTTTTCTACCTGTTCAGATGCAATTTCACGGATCTGAGAAGAAAAGCTTGCATAATTGTCAATTTCATCAAAAACATCCAGATATGCTCTGTTAAGAACGATTGCCTGACAGTCGCCTTTCAGAAGTCCATCGGCAAGTTCTGTAAGGCTGCTGTAGTCTTTGGTACTTACTTCCCCACCGGTCTCACTTGCCATCTGCTGTAATGCAGTGTCTGTGTTTTCTCGATCGAGATCTGCCAGAATACCAAATGAATAACTGGCTGCATCCATAAGGCTCTGGGCTGCATCATCCTGTTTGACATATACATTGATTTCTGTGATTTCTTTATTAACACCTGTAATATCATCAAGTGCAGATACTGTTTTATAAATATAAAAACTTGCAATTCCAAGAACGGCAAGAATGATAACCATCAATATGATTCCAATCCAGAAACGAATCTGTTTACGGAATTTTCGAATCAGAAGATGATCGATCAGAAGTAAAACAAGTAATACTGCAAATACGATACCAATGTACTTGGCAGAAAGCAGGTTTGTATAGAGCAGCAATACAGTAAACGCTATTTCTGCAACAAATAGTAAAATAGTTAAGATGATTCCTGGCATGCGATCCTGTTTTTTGGTTATTCTCATTTTTTCACATCCTGTTTGATTATTCAACAATTACAGTCAGTACTGCATTGTTGGAAATGTTGTTTTGTGAGTCGATTACATAGTAAGTACATTTGTATGTTCCCGGAACTGCAGAATTAACTTCACCTGTGATCTGTACCTTCCGCCAGAGCGCATATGCATCATCGGAATCATCTTTGATTTCACTGACATAAGATAAAAGATCTACGGATGTTCCAACAGGAACCTTAATCAGATAATCCGAAAGATAGATTCTCGGATTCTGCGCGGGCATAGCATCTGCTTCTGCTTCCTGCTTTTCTTTTTCAGCAGCTGCTTCATCTACTTCAGGAGTAGGTGTCGGTGTTCCCTCTCTTTCATCTTCTTCAACAGACGAATTATCACCAGCATCTGAAGATTTGTCAGAATCAGCCATAGTCTCTGATTCTTCTGACTGTTCAGTATCAACTCCGGTTGTTGCTTCTGCATCTGCATCGTCCGTTTTTTCACCAAATCCAGAATTATCATTAGAATTTTTTGGGGCTGACGACGGATCCATCTCCATTTCATACTTCTGTTTGGTAATATTATTAGAACTATCTTTTGCTGTATAAGTGATAATGACATGAGTATCATCAACCTCATATACAGACTCTACTGTAAGAGACGGCGATACATCTCCGTCTTTATCGTCAGTTGCAGTGACTCCGGCCAGAAGTTCTTCATTGTTCATATCCGGTCGATACAAAGTACCAGCATTATCAGATATTATTATTTCAGGGCCTTTTGTATCGGCATTCATTCGGACATAAACAACACCTCCGGCAAGAGCAACGCATGCCACAAGCAGAAGTGCGACCCATTTTTTGGACATAATCTATCACTGCTCCTTATTTCTTTTCGGTTTTCTTG
>OMNT01001850.1_pt1 | contig 18331 bp, 10 predicted proteins | sample 1672551 | NCBI WGS metagenome assembly OMNT01 (sample SAMEA3136698, study PRJEB25190) | human gut metagenome
GCTTTACGCACTTTTTAGAAATGGTGCCATTTGCTTTGGCTCTCCGTTGACGGCGGCATCGTCTGCCGTTGGTGCGTCTTGCACGACGAGCTTTTTTGCGTCCTTGCATCAGTTTCGGAATTTCCTTGTTACGGGTTTCTAAATGCGCAGTAAAGACTGCTGTGCCGTCCGTTTTAACAACAGCAACACCGATATTGGTTCTACCGGGGTCAATGCCTAAGTAGAGAGGCTGCACCAAATTATCTGTCTCATACAGTAACTGAATGGTAAATGGGTTTGTTCTAACGACTCGCGCCTTTTGCTCTTTAAGCAGATGACGCACATGTCCACCGCGAGTCGTAGGCATCAAAGGTTTACCGTCTTTGTTAAGCACATATACAGTGGACATATACGTCACCTTCTTTACGATAAGTCTCCCCTGCCGAAGCAGGAGGTTGTGTTTCCCTTGGCTGGGTGTTTGCTACGAGTGGCATTGCACGAGGCAATATCACTCTTGCGGAGCTATCAACTGGGAAAATCGACAGGCGCAACAAACATCCAAATGCCTGTGATACATACAAAATCAAGTGATTTTATTCAAACCACCAAATTTCGTAAATACCTTTTTTAATAGAAAGCGTCCGCCATAGATAGCAGCACATCCATATTTCCATCGGAAGCCGCCGGTCTATCCGGTTCTGGCATCTGCTTGCCCATGGGACGTTCAAGAGGCTTTGGCTGTCTTGGCAATGGAGAAGGCACGGATTTATGTGCCTTAGAAGGTTTCCTTGCCACAACGTCTTGGACCGAAACTTGCGGTTCGGGAGTCTGAACTGCAGAACCAGAAAGCTGATACTTGCGCAATGCAGTTTCAACAGCTTCTTCTATCACATTTCGGAGTTCCGTTGAGGAAGGGCGTTGTTCGAGGCTGACGCTCTCAGGAACACTTTGAAGAGAGTTCAAAAGCGCATCTACGATAGTCGGTGTCCGCTTTCCATATCCTGCGTTTTTCAGAATATCGTAAGCCGCCTTCTGTTTCGGGTCTGTGAGGTCAAAAGAAACCGGAAGTCTCACTCGATTACCCTTGTCTTGTTTCGATGATGCCAAGGTGTATCACCCCGCAATCAACGACTTTCGGCAGCCAACCTGCTTTCTGCCATCATTTTGTAGCCAACTGCATTGGCGCGTGGGTCATCGATGAACAGATAATCATCACGACCGAGTTCGCTCTCGATAACGGGACGCATCAAGATAGAGCCGCCACCAATGAACACGGGATACGACAGCGTCAGGTCAACGCCTTTTTCTTTCAGAGACCGAATCAGAGTGCGGGCATAGTTCTGAGCGGTCGTGTGAACCACATCATTGAGTTCTTTGCCGGGATTGTAACCGCAGCGCAGAATGTTGTCGATGGTATAGTCGTCCACATCCAGCTGAAAGCGATTACGGACCGCACGTTGAACCTCATCGTACATCTTGATAACGCCGTTGTTGAAGCTCTCACAGAAAGCCATATCAACCTGACCACCACGACTGAACTTCACAACATCGGTGGTATAACCGCCAATATCAATGATATAGGTATAGGCTTCCGGGCGAGCCATGATTTTGGACATGTAAGGTGCAATCGCGGCAACGCCCTGCGGGAAGACCATGACACGAACGATGCGGATTTCAAAATCCACATTGTTGTAGGTAAACACCACACGGCGACCATCACGACCAAAATATTTATCGTACTCCGAAGCAAGGTCGTGAATGTGAGTCGGAGGAAGGCCCATCGCAAGGCACACATCCTGCTTGACCTGCTTCTGGCCAGGGCGTACATACCCCATCGCCATCATCTCTTTGGCAATCGCAATGAGAGTCAGAACGTAATAGGACCAGTCCGTCGTTTTATTGTACATATAAGGGATACGAGACTGAGTAAGGGTATAATAGTTGCCGTCAAAGAGAAGCGTATCGGACTTTACTGCCGGAGGAATTGCACCGTGACAGATAAGACCCGAATTGAACGGCTCAGTGTGCGGCGTCTTGATGTTCTTGTTGCCGGTATCAACAGCAATGACCAACGGATTCATAAGCAATTCATCCTCCCCTTAAACATCTTCCCGGAACGCCAGATAGCGAGCCGTTGCAAGTGCAAGCTGTGCATACTCGCTGTGGATATCCCGGTTTGTATCAAACTCAATGCCGATACTGGTCATAGCCTTCCAGGACATCTCGATGTATTTGCGGCAAATCTCGGACTTGCCGTTAATAAGACGGCGAGCGTTCTCTTTCATCGCCTTGGAAAGTTCCGGCTCCGTATAGACGGTCACAGCATGGATATCATGCTCTTCCAGAATCCGGAACATCTCGATAGCGCCGCGCAGTGCATATTCCACTTCATCGCCTGCATCTCCGCTATAAGAGCTCTGAATCAGATTCTTGCCGGTATCAATGCACAGACCAAACGCGCCATACTGATTGTTCTTGTCAAATCGGGCATACAGGAAAGCATTGGCTTCCTCATCGCTCACAGGCTTGACATCGTTGGAAGAGCTTTCTTCCTCGCTGAAATGAGGAGCGCTCATGCCGCTCGGCCATTCTGCTGCTTCATCTTCCTGAGCCAATTCTCCCTGCGCCCCGTCATCATCCGACATGGTATCCGGCATAACAAACTGTTCGTTCGGAATCTCTGAAGAGAAAGAATCCGAAACAGCAGGGGCTTCAGGCTCGTTCTGAGAGAAGCTCAAAGAGGTTTCAATCGGCTCATCATCCCCCTTGACAGGCTCTGCAGCGTCGTTTTCGATATCGCTCAGGTCAATTTCAATCCCATCGTTCTCGGGCTGAGAAACGCTCTGAGCGACATTTGCGTCAGGGCTCTTTGCACCGTCCAGAATGTGCTGGAATACGAGGGTGTCATCTTCCTGCTCATTGTCCAGGGAAGGAACGTCGGCAGGCGTAGGCTGCGGTGCCGATGCAGGCTGTGCAGGTGCAGCAGGTTGCGCAGAGGGCTTGGCGGCAGCTGTCGGATTCTGGTCCTGGGTTTTGCTGCTGCGGCGGAACAGAGTGTTGATAAACGGATTCCCGTCCGTAATCTCATCCATCTCCTGTTCCTTAGTTCCCTTCTTTTCCTTTTTCGGTTTAGCAGGCTGCTGCACAGCGCCGGGGTTTCCTTTCGGAATCATAACCTCCGGCTCGTAGTCGTCATCGTACACGCGGTACTTCTCGACAGCGGATTCCTCTACCTTCTTTTTCTGGCGTTCCTTTTCAGCTTCCTCTGCGGCTTTTTCATGTTCACGGTTTGCTTCATTTGCGCGGTTTGCTTTCGATTCATCCAGCCGAGCAAACAAGCTGTTCAAACTGCGGTTCTCAGACATAATTCATAATCCTCCTTCTCAGACATTCGGGGCTTGAGTTTTAGCTTCAGCACTGGGCCCAACTTCAGGCTCAGTCCCAGGCATTGCATTATTGGGCATCGTCTCACTGCTCACAACGCTGGCACATACCGGAACGGTCTTGTCAAGATTGACAGTCCGTTTCAGGCAAGTCGGCCAAACGCAGTAGTCCTTTGCGTCACAACGCCACGGGCAGCTCTGTTCGGCACATACAGCGCGGACCGTTTTCTTTTGAGCAGCCACCGTAAATGCACCACCAGGCGTTGCACGAATCTCAGAGCGTCGCCGGTCAATCAGCTTATCGATGCCACGCTGTACAGCTTCCGGAGTAGTATTCAGCGCAGCGGCAATGTCTTCAACCGAGCGGCCTGCCTTATCCAGTGAATCAATCTGGCCGAGCAAAACTTTCGTCATCTTGGGATGTGTACGAAGCGGTTTATTAGATTCCATCAAAATAAAGCCTCCTGATATTTTATCGTGCCAGGCGCTTCAAGCGCTTGTAATAAAAGAACTTCTCTTTCCAGGGCATGTTCTGTGCTTTGAGCGGGGACTGAGTGAACTTGAGAGTTTTCAGCATTGCTTTCATCTCAGCGTCTTCATTCGTGCAGAACAAGCCGATGGTTTCGGGCAAAGCAAGGCTCACAGCAAAATCCAGCATCCCGGTAGCAATCCCGCGCCGTTTATAGGCGTTCTCGACCTTGATGGAGTCGATATAAAGATGTGTTGTGACGGGCAGAACCATCGCAACGCTGTCTTTCAGGTTCTTGTCACACAACATCTGGCGTTCGGCATTTCGGGCACAGAGATAGTTGATAGCAAGCTGCTTGTCGGGAAGCGGATTGGCAGGAGTAGGCCAGATATCCGCCATCGTTCCCTGCTTGGTCGGAACCTGAAGGATGTCTGCCATCATTACAGCAACTTGAACCGTTCCATCATAGACCTTAAAGGTGACGGCAGTATCGGAAAGAAGATTCTGTTCACCGAGTTTCGTGCCCCGGTCCTGATACAGAGCACTACTGCAATCTGCAACAACCACAAGCTGGTTCAGGTCCTTATCCACAATCGTGATTTTCTTTTTCATGGTTTTCTATCTCCTTTCCCTATTCATTCACAGCAGAACTTGCGCTTCGAGCCGGTGAACACAACCACCATTGAGGGCCGCATACCACCGGCAGGGTCCTTCGTTCCGTTCTGACCATACTTTGCATAGGACGGCAGCAGACGGTTGGTGAACTTAACTCGTTCCGGCAGGAAATGAACCCGAACGCCAGGCTGGAGATAAATGTGTTCCTGGAACCATGCAGCATCAGTTGATACTGGCAGCAGCATGACAACGGTCGTGTTCTTCTTTTTCCCTTCAGCAGCGCCTTTCGCAACCCACAGGCGCAGATTTCGGGTCCCGCTCGGAGGGCAGCAATACACGACATTGCCGCGCCAATCCTGTGCAAGACCATCTTCCTTCTTAGTGAAGAACTTCTGGCACTTGGCATTTTCGGGGCGGGCACAGGCATCCAAAGTGAAATGATAAACGCGGTCAAGTTCCTGGAACAGTTCATCCGGGGTTTCCCATTCACCCGCAATGGCACTGCTCACGCTGCTGTTGACGCTTTTGGTGGATTTCATAAAAACCTCCTTGTTATTTTTGAAAAGGTACATTGTAATTTGTTCTTGTGACACCGTTTTTTGGATGCTCTCGAAAAGACACATTTGCTTTCCAGAAACAAGACAAAAAAAGAAAAGGCAGTCACTTTTTTCAGCGATTAACGTGCTTTTTTGCCCTATGTTTTCATTATCTTTGATTCGCACATTTCCGCAACAATATTTTTGAAAAATTAAAAATTGCCCCAGGATTTTTCGTCCCAGGGCACTGAAAGAAACTATGTTTTATTTTTTAGACGGTTCGTACCAGCTTACATTTTCGCCAAAGCAGTAAAGGCTGATACTAACATTGAACGCTGCATTGTCCTTGCCTACAAGATAAACCTTGTAGTTACCGACAGGAAGAACCAGGTCACTGTATGCGTCATCGATGTACTCAGCAACAATCTGTTTGTTGTCAGTGTGGACGAGCAGAATCTTGAATTTGCCGCTTGTCGTATCAGCAGTCGTATAGCAGTCAACGAGGGTGGACTCATTCTTGACGTCAATATCAAACGCTTCAACGGCTCCTACAAGCTTATCAGCGCTTGCCGTGAAGTCAAAAGACCCATCGCCCATTACATAGCCACCTTGATACCCGGTCGCCGAATACGCCGTTTTCCCAGCCGCAATCTGTTGCGTATCATCATACAGAGAAGCCTTATCCACGCATCCAGTCAGAGCCATCATGACGCAGATAGCTGCAAGGAGCAAGGCTGTAAACTTCTTGATGTGTCTCATCACTCCTCGCCTCCCACGCTATCCTGGCTGACATCGACACTGTCCGTCGTCTCTGCAGGGTGATTTTCGGTTGTTCCATCAGAGTTCTCGGTATCGTCAGCGGTTCCAAAAGTCAGTGTCATATGTGCGGTCTTCGGAACCACCGATACCGTCATTGTCGTTTCAAGGCCACTGCTATTTGTGACCTTAACTTTGCTTGTGCCAACCAAAATACCTGTCACTTCACCCTTTACATTGACGGCGCATACTGAATTATCAGTGTTCTCAAATTCGTACAGACTATTGTCGCCATCTGTATCAAGGTCTGGAACATCGGTATAGACATGAATCGTTTTGGTTTCGCCGATTTCCACTTCCAGGTTATCAGCATAGAGCTCTTTCGGAGCCTGCTTGACCTTGAGTTTCACAGTCTTGGACACACCATTATCTGCCGTGATAGTGACCGTGGTGATTCCGGCTTTCAGAGGAACAATCTTATTGTTCTCCACTCGGGCAATCGATTCATCCCCCACACTTACCGTAACTTCACCCACATCAGCTGTTTCAGGAATTGTCGTATATTCAGGAGTTACTAGAGTATCATCTGTAGTAGCGACAATATCATCCATCTCAAAGCCTTCAAGCGGCGATACGACAGTCACTTCCGCGCTGCAGTTCAGCTTATTATCCCGGCTATAGATACTGATTTCCGTTCTGCCAGACGAATTAGCAGTCAGGCGCAGCGTGTCATCCAAAGATGCAACGCTCGGCGCAAAGCTCTCAAATGTCATTCCTCGATGTTCGAGAAGCTGCGTGAGCTGGTCTCCCGTCACCTCAGTGCCATTTTTAAGAGTTCCGGTCAGTTCAATTGCGGTGCTTTCACCGAGCTTCAAATCTATCGTTTCCGGCATCGAAATCGATACCAGCCGATGCTCACCGCATCCAGCCATCAGCAGCGCAGCGACCACCGCAACGCAGCCGATTGTGACAATCTGTTTTAATCGTTTCACGATAATGCAGTCCTTTCGTTGTAATTGGTGTTATTCAAATTGGTACTTTTCATGCTTACATGCTTTATTATCTGCGAATCGCACAAATCCGCAACGGGCGGTTTTTAGCGGAGGTTCTTTCAGATGTTATGCGCAAAAAATCAGCCACTCCGGAATTGGAGCAGCTGTCATTTGGTTAGAGCCGAAAGCCGTTTACATTTCGAGTGCGAGTGAGGTATAATGGTAGCAGGAAAGCAGACGTCATTCTGCTGGTGGACTGGCACCTATAATCCGAGTGAGATGCAGGGTACAAAGACCTGTCGGTTGGCGAGCAACGATAAAACTCAAAAGAGATGCAGGACGTAAGGGCCTGTCGGTTGGCGGACAACGATACAAACCAGTCACGAAGGGACATCGGACAATACCACGGTATTGTAGGCGTTCCTTTATTTTTTGCTCAAATGCAGGTAGGGCGAAGCAGCAAGCACAAATAAAAAGAGAGGGCAGCCGATTTCTCGACTGCCCTCAAATGTTGTACAGAAGCGACCATCAGGTCACACTGGGAAGGTCATTTTGCGTCTTTGAGCCACGGCTGAGACTGCACTTTCTCGAAGTCCGCATCGTTCGGCATCACGCCACCGTACGGAGCAATCGTGTAGGTCACTTTCGTGACCGGAGTGCAGACACCGGATTCATTCACATTACCGGTTGCAATGTAGACTGCCATAGGCACCTGCATTGCGCGTCCAGTGATGTTGTTGTTGATGAAATCGCCGGTAGCTTTCGGAATGACCCAAGCCGTATCGCTATGGTCAATTGCGTTATCACCCTGAGTCAGGACGGTATCGCGCAGACGCATGTACAGCTCGCCACGGCGCAGACGGTTCTTTGTCATGTCGTATACCGAGTTGCCATACTCGCCGTCAGGGTAGTACTCCATGCCAGGCATATCACGCATCAGCCAAGGACCATTGGCCTTGATATTCTTGATTTGGATAGCCACAGTAGAGTAGTTCGTGATGCGATAGTTGGTAGGCTCTTTGACTTCACCGCTCGTGGTGTTGCCATACATACAGACATACAGAGGAACCGTAGCCTTCAGCAGCGCCGGATGCACATACAGGCCGCCATCATGGATAATCAGCTCGTAGTTGCGAACCGTTTCACCATTCGGGTTAACGACCGTATGAACATCCAATGCAGGACCACTCTTGGTGTCGGTGTTGATAGTTACCAGATACGGAGCCAGAAGCTTGTGGTTATAATGGCAGAAATCGCAGGTCTTATCCTCGTAGTTCCACTCAAAATCATCATCGGTGCTCGTACCATCTGCGTACAGAGGCAGGGAGCTGATGGTGCAATCGGTCACAAACGGGATATTGGTCTTGCTTTCCTTGACATTTTCCTGCTTACGATAATCGTAGGCATCCACAAATTCTTGAGTCAGGTTGGAGGGATTACCGCCCGCAACGTACAAGACGCTGCTGACTGTATCTTTCGCCTTGAGCTTTGCATCCAGAATCGGAGTGGCGTCAACGTCGCTCACGACATCAATCAGATTTGCATCATCATCTTCCATCTGAATGTTCACATGGAAGTTCGGGTTCTCGTTGTAGATAATCTTATCGCTGTCAAGAACCGTCACATGCAGCTGACGCGGGTCAACGACAAAGCGGCCATTCAGAACCATGACAATATAGTTCTTCAGGACGGGGTAATTAGCTTCAGTCAAACCAACATAAGTTAACGGATAAGTGCCAACAGGAGTCGATTCGTCAGGAACCAGGTCTTCGTGACCATTTACCAGAGTCTTGAAATAAGACTTCTTGTAGCTCTGGTCCAAAGTCAAGGTATCACCCTGCACCAGACCATCGATTTCCAGCCAGCAGCCTGCAGAAGCCGCAGTGCCGTAACCATAAGCCTTTTTGTCGTGCCAGGGCTTTTCCCCTACGCCGTCACCATACAGTCCACGCCAACTTGCAACCTGTGCGGTCAGGTTGGCGCGTGCGATAGCGCCGGAATACTTCTCCTTTGTGATACGGTAGTTCTTGGCATCCTTACCAGTCAGTGTCGGATGAGCATCTGCCGTAATCGGATTCTCGTCCAACTCATAAGGCCAGTTGGAGCTTACCGTGCCATCTGCATTCAGCTTCTGGCCAGCATCCTTGGTCTTATAGTTGCCGGGAAGGGTTTCTTCCTTAATCTTAACGTCATCACCTTCAAGCACGCCATCAATCAGGATATCCTTAATGGTGGCTTTGGTCGTGCCGTCATAGTGTTTGACGTTGCGAGGATAGGTCGGGTCTTCCAGATAAATACTGTGAACGTACAAATCCAGAGGAGTGATAGAGCCAGACAAGTCTTCCTTCTCAATGTAGTAGTTGCCTGCGCTGTTGCCAACGAGAGAGAGTTCACTGGTTCGGATGACGACATAGGGACCGCCAGCATCGCTGACATTCTTGCCATCAACCGTGTAGTTACCAGTCACCGTAGTGGTGCTCAGCTTCACAGTGTTCTCGTCCTTCGCAATCAAGCCGCCAGAAGCAATATGAACATTTTCCAGAGTTGCCTTGCTGGTGCGGTCGTAGGGTTTATCGCCAGTACCGATAATCGTCAATCCGCGAGGATAGATATCGAACTTGACGGTATCACCAATACCGCTCGGACTGCTGCCGTCATAAGTATGACCGGGGTTCGTGTTCTCGTAGCGATATGTGATGATGTAACCCGACACCGTACATTTTGCTGTTGCGGTATAGGAACCGCAATCGGAGCGCGGATACTGGTTCTTGTCCGTAGACGCATCGCTTGGAGCCTTCGTCAATGTACCTTTACGGTTAGCATAGACGATAGTGGTGTTCTTCACGATATTGTCCATATCGGTAGAAGACAGGTTGCCGGAAACGCTGATGGAAGCTTCATCGGGGTTGCCATCATACAGCTTATTGGCTGCAGTGATAGTAATGGTTACATGCTGTTCCTCAATACCGGAATCGGGGTCGGTATCTTCGTATGCGGTATCGAAAGCATTCTTGCCGTTACGAGAGAAACGAGAAACAGAGGATTTGACCAGCTCAATGCTGGAATTACCAGCCTGTTCAGAACCGGAACCGCCGCCATCATTGATGATGTTGACTTCCAAGACCTGAACCTTGTGTCCACCTGCGTCGGTCAGAGTAGTACCAACGCCTGCAGCCCAGCTCAAACCGCCATTGCCGTCGCGCTTACAGCTGCCCCAGCCATCTGCATTGGCGAGCTTAGAGGACTCGTTAGCGTAGCCGCCGTACCAGCCGCCGCCGCCACCGCCAGGGCCTTCAACACCAACCTCAGAAGAACCATCAGTAATACCACCGAGGAACATAGAGAAGTCGCCGCCAGACATACCTTGTCCAAACGGACCACCGCCGCCAAGCTGGCCGCCCCAGACATGCAGGACGCCGTTGTTATCGGAACCGCCAGTAGCATCGCAAGCGCCGTGCTGGTTAGCACCGCCACCGCCTGCAACAGCCAGAACATACTTCTTGGCCGTGTTTTCATCGCCGTACTCAGCCAAACGACCTGTGCCGATGATGCCGACAGCCACGGTAGTAGCACCGCCGCCAGAAGCACCCTTCAAGCTCCAGTGAGCGTAGCGCTCCTGCATCATGATACCGCCGTTACCACCGCCGTTGTAGCCGCCCTGGACCACAACTTTTGCGTTAGCATCGGGGCTCGATGCACCGTTGACGTAGTGTGTCGGGTCATGAGAACCAGCACCGCCGTTGACGAAATAGAGCGTCGCGCCCTTTTCCGCCTTGACGCGAATCGTGGTCTTGCCGCCAAGCGAAGTGCGTTCGGGAGACAGACCAAACTGGTTATCAGCGCCACCGCCTGCACCGTTCAGAGTGATGATATACTCACCGGTATACGGAGCAGTGTACATAGAATAGGGTTTCGAAGTGCTGTTGGGTTCGGAGTAGACCTGAGAAGAAGATGCACCGCTGTTCTGTTCATCAATGTAGAAATACACCTGGTCCATGTTGGCCTTTGTGGTCGGAGCATCATAGCAGATGTAGTAGATAGCATTGCGCCAGAACCATTCCCAAGTTTCCTTCGGAATCGTGTTGCCGCTCTTAGAACGGTAAGCGAAGCCTTGACGCTTGTTGACGAATTCATCATCCGTCACCTTTTCGAAGAGGTCCGTAAAGCACTTACCGTCAGAGTTGCGAATCTTGTTATCGATAACCACAGTGTCGCGGGAATCGATACCGGAGCGGTTATTTACGCCATTCCCCGCGATGAAGTAGGTTTCCATGTAACGCAGACCATTCGGAGCGATAATCGCCAGGTCTTTGTAGTTGTAAACCGCACCGCCGTTATTCAGAGCTGTGTTGATTTCGGAAATTTCATTCCGCAGGGTCGAAATGTCCTTTGCGCTGCCATTTGCAGTCGTAATAGTATTACGCTTCTTCGTAGCTTTGTTCGGAACATTGGCCTTAATGGAAATGTTGTAATCCAGAACCAGTTCAGCGCCGTAAGAGGACTGGCTGATATCCTTATACAGATGGTCTTCCGGATTGCTGGAGTTCACATCGCGGTCGAAGTTGTAAGCATCGGTAGCAGCAGTGGTATAGGGCTTCATATCGGCGCTATCCCAGTTCTGCATGTACTGAGCTTCAGCCTGGCAACGGAAATAGAAGTGCGTATTACCGTAATCCATCGGGTTGGTAGCGTTATCAATGTACAAAGACACGATAGCGTTCCATTCCGCATAAGAACTGTTGTTCAGGTCCTTGGATTCAGTCGGGTACATTGCTTCCAGCTTAATGTAGCCGCTGAACTTATTGAATGCTTTGCCGCTGGACATGAAACTCTTTTCAAGTTCAGCCACTCGGCTGTTCAGTTTGCTGATGTTGCCAATCTTCTTGCCAACATCGCTGTACTTCAATGTGACGGCATCACCGACATCCTTGAACTGAGAGAGGCTGCCGCCGCCTGCCACATCACTGTACAACCACTTAATGGTGGGAGCACTGTCTTTATTACCGTAATAGGTAATCTTTGTGGTATAAATGGCCTTGTTATCACCTGCTGCGCCATAGGCTTTACCACCCTGGCCCAGTTTATCAGGATTGATAGCATCCAAAGGAATTTCCTTCGGGCTACGGCCATTATTCGGATTAGAGGTCGGAGTCGTCCACGCAAGGTTGCCGTTGCTGGAATCGTAGTTATTCAGGAGCAGAGACTGAGCCTTCAATGGCGTCATCTCAATGGGCGGTGCATAGATGATAAGGTGACCGGTACGAGCCTGTGCAATATCGTTTGCCGTGGTAGTATCGGTGCTCATGGTATGCCCGGTAGACTTATAGGTGAAGACACAGCGGAAATCTGTGCCATCCCAATCCATTGCTGCATTCGAGAGTTCCAGCGTGACGGTGGTGTGCTTATTGAATGTAGATTTACCTGCATTCATCTTCGCATCACTGCCAGTGAAGGAATCAGGAACCCAGAAATCGGACGGATACCAGACACCGCCGCCCAAAGCATCGTTGTCATCAGTTTTCGTTACGTAACTGATTTTGTACTTTGAGGACGGGAACAGGCTGGCATCGCTGCCAACGGCAACCCAGTTACCGCTTGCATCACGGTACTGGACTTCATAAGTCAGGCCATCTTCAACGCCTTTCCAATAGAATGCATCGAAGGAGAAGGAAGTGCTGCCGCCAACGGAGATGCGGCGGTCAAAAGCCTGCTCGATATACATTGGGCGGATTTCAACGTCAACATAACCGTTGCGGCCATCCTCAGCCTTGTCCATGCTGGAATATACCGCGCCGCTCAGGGTGTATTCACACTTGAACTGAATACGGTTTGTGGTGTAATCCAACTTGGAGTAACTTACAGAGCTTGTCGTATAAGGCAAGTCGCTGTCCGTTGCTGCAGTGAACGTCAGGCTGTTAATCTTGCCGCTCACAGTGCCGTCAGATGTATCGAAGGAAGTGCCAGGATTACCGATTTTCACCCAATCGCCAACCTGGTTGTCAACGGAGATAATGCGGTAATACCAGGTAACATCGGAGGCTTTCAGCTGTTCATTGTAATACAGCTTACTGTCAACCGTCTTGTTGACCGGACCTTCCCAGTCCTTATAGTCATCAATTGGGTCAGCGGTTGGGGTCATCAGCTGCAGAGGATGGGTCTCAGTGTCGTTCCAGAAATGATTCGGAACATCGACCGTAATCATACCAAACTGAGTGACCTTGTTGCCGCTCTTATCGATGACATCGGCACGCATCATACCGGTGGTCGGCAGGTTTGAGATGACGTACTTGCTATTGCTGTTTACAACACAGTTATAGTCAACGCCATCAGAGCCATGAACAACAACTTTGTAACCGGTATAATCGGTCACGCCGTAAGAGGTCGGGAACAGAGCATTCAGGTCACCGACAACACGAGCAACACCGGTGATGCGAACATCCGGCTGATTGTCCAGCTTCAGAATCGGCAGCGTACCTTTGGTCATATCAGAACCAAGGTTCCAGCCGTTGTTCTTGCCGCTGGTATACATACCGTTTGCAGTCACGCTTGTGTTATCAAACACAGGCTGATTGTTGCTTGCGAGCTTGACCTTATAAACGTCTGCGTTCCAGTGACCGGAGAAGTTCTTGATGGGCTTCCAGCCTTCCGGCAGTGTCAGGTCATCCGTCAGCTGATAGCAGCCATTCAGCGGGTACCAGAAAGTACCGCCATTCTGCAAAGCGGACAGAACCTGCTGTGCGTTGACAGAGGAAACGCGAATCACGAAATGAACGTCTTCCTGACCATTCTGCTGTGCCGCACAAATCTCGCACTGTTTGCGCTGAGAGATGTACATGACAGTGTTGGCGAACAGAGCAGCTTCATCCTGCGTAGCAGAGTTCTTGGGCAAGTGACCAATCTGGTTCATCAGGAAGTTGCCAGTACCAGACAAGTAAAAGTTGCTTGTACCGAACCAGGACTGACCAGTCTCTTCATCGGTAATTGTTTTGGTTGTCGGGTCCGGATTGTAGCCGAACTCTGCACCGGTGACATTGCCGCCTGCGTAATCGACCCAGATAGGGCCAAAAGCAACCTGAGAGTTGGAGTGCGTCTTGGATGCACTGAATGTGGACGGCATATCATAAGGGAAGTTGGTCGGGTCACGGTATTTAACCGTACTCTGAGCTTGAGAATTGGAGTAAGGCTTCAATTTCACGCTCAGCTGGTCAGAGCCGTACATGATACCGGCCTTACCGTAGGAGCTGTGAGAACCGCCTGTTGACAGAATCATCGAAATGGCGTCAGTCGGAAGAACTGTGCCAGAATCAATGTTACCGCCGTTAGCGCCCATCAGAGCGTTCATGTTCCAGTGGCCGTTATCAATGTTGGGGACACTGTTCAGAACGTAATAGCGAGTTGAGGTATCGTTTTTATCAGGGCCATACCGACCGCCTTCGTAGTAATCACGAGAGCCAGGGTCAGTATAACCAGCTTCATGGGCATCATACCAGGAACCAGCATAGGCATACATTGTATCGTGGCCGATACACATACCGTAGCCCTGGCTCAGGAATGCCTTGATAGCATAATAGGCTTTACCGGAAAGGTCAGGTTCCTGATTAACGCAGACGCCCCAGCCAATAGAGTCGATACGGTAGTTACCCTCAGCATCCATCATATACCGGTCAGGGTCTTGGTTGAATGTTTCAACCTTGATTGACAGAACCGTGATATGTTGGCTCAACTTCTGGCCACTGGAATTTTTAAGCCATCCGTTATCAGAAACACTGGGGTGAGACAGGAATTTGGCATACATTTTACCTGCATCCGAAACCCAGGGGTTTAAGAACACAACAGCATCCTTGTACTTTGTGCCGGATGCACCTGTGCCGTAGCTGCCATTGTTGCGGAGGACAGCTGTGTAAGCGGGAACACTAACCGCAGTGCCAGTCAGATTCCAGTCATTACTGTCATTGTGCGGACGGAAGTAGACGGTCTGACCGTACCACTCGGAGTTGACTTCCAACTTGTCACCATCAGTCAAGGGAAAACCCATGTACTCACGGGTGGCCCCGGTGGGAAACTTATTGTCGTCCAGAACGTTAGCGGTAAAGTGGCATGTATTGAACGAGCCACCAATCTGCGTCCAATAGCGGTCAGCAGTGGCTTTGTCGATTTTGCCAGCATTGAACCATTTGGTAACCTGGTCGTACATGTTTTTGGTGATGTACTCGTAGTTGCTATCCAGGCCAGTAATCCACTGGTTGTCAGAGGAAATGGCAACACCGCCAGTAGCACGAGCAGAGAAAGTATCCGCCAGCATAGCCACTGTTGCAGGCATACGCCGAACAGCGACATCGCTGCTGTTTTCGTCTTCAGGCAGGCTGATGCTGAACTGAACTGTCTGGAGAATAATATCTCCAGTCTTATCTTCTTCAGTCAGTTCATTGCCCAAATCTTCGAGAGCCTTGAAGTTTTCTTCGCGGTATGCTTCATCCGTTACCGTGATGCGGCAGCGATAGGTAGCGAACAGGTCATCTTCCGTTACTTCAAAAGTATAGGTAGATTCTGTTGCACCTTCGATATCCTGCCAATCATTTTTCAGATTTGCAGTGCTTTCATCGGAAAATTCCCACTTGCCTTCGTCATTGACGCGGGCGGTGTAGGTGTTTTCCTCGTTGGATGCATAGATTTCAGTGGTTCCATCCTCAGCAGTACCAGCGGAAATGCTATAACCGTCCAGCACAAAGTTCGGAGTATGCCACGCAACCTGCACATCGCTGCTATCTGCGCCAATCTCGTCCAGGGCATCAACAATCGCGAAATACATCTCGCAGCCCTGCCAAGTGAAATCAGGTGTGCTTTCAAGAGTTTCTGCTTCAGTTGAGTCTTCCCAGACAAAATCGTACCAGGTAGGCTCGTCCTCTTCGTAGTTGTAGAGAGCCAACGCCGTATCAACAGCGAAGTTCTGCTTGCGCTGCCACTGATAGGTGACGGATACATCGTCACGATTCAGCAGAGCATCCAGAGTGATAGAATCGCCAACATCCGCAGTCAGTTTATCGCCGTATTCCGGCGTTACTGTCTGCAAACCGACGAAAGTGGGTTCTGCAGTTTCAGGAGTAGAGACTTCTGTGTCGTTGGCATCCGATTCAGAAGTCTCTTCCCCATCCACCACATCAGACGTTGCATCCTGAGTAGTTTCATCGTTAGAGTTGGCATCCTCATACGATTCATGCGTCAGGTCCACAATATCCGTGATAGTCGGCGCGGAAGTGGCATCAGAGGAGTCGGCATCATTTGAACTACCGGAATCCACCGCATCTGCCTCTTCCGCAGCCGGGACATCCGTAACATCGGTCGAAACAGAGGTGCTGTCTCCGGTTTCGTCAGCGAACGCAAGTGCGGTCGTGGACATCATCGAAAACAGCATGCTGGCGGCCAATGCTACGGAGGTCACTTTTTGCATAATTTTCTGCATAATGCGATTTCCTTTCTGTACAGCGGCGTTTTTGCAGGCACTTTGGCTGAGCGCCACGCTTCAACGTCCCTGCACGCATTGCTTTTTGCTTCCGTACATTTTCTATCATATGCGATTCGCAAGCCTTGGCAATAAGTCAGAAAAACAAATTTCGCGGAAAGTGAAAAGTAACTTCTCAACGATACAAATAACAAAAAAGAAGCCGAACCATTATGGAACGGCTTCTTTATCACATATTTGGGTTTGTGCAATTACGACAACATGGTGAGGAAAGCTTGTGAAGACTACCAGTCAAATATATGGTATATTATTTGCAAGAAGTCTTTGAAAGTCTCAGGTATAAGCGTTGCTGTTAGCTCTTTTTCTGGGAGGCAGAATGTAGAATATCATTTCCCCGTCTTTTGCTTCCCACGCGTCAACAACCCCCACCTGAAGGAGGGGGCTTGAAATCCCGCAGGATTCCAATAATTCTCACTCAATGGATTTTTACAGCACGGTTCCGTCCGTGCGACCAAGTATCTATGAGCTTTCACCGCTGTTGCGGGCGGCATAGCGGGAGTGAGGAAATTGGATTTATGCGGGATATAATCCCAACAATCCAACATTACGTATGTTTATAGCGGCATTGTGGTCGCGGTTATGTGTTGTACCGCAGCTGCTGCATGTCCAGTTTCTGTCTGCCAGTGTGAGGTCATCTTTTATGAGACCACAAACGCTGCAAGTTTTACTGGATGGATACCACTTATCGATTTTGGCAAAAGTCTTTCCTTGCGATGTGAGCTTATACTCAAGCATCGTGCGAAACATACCAAAACCATTGTCGTTAGTGGATTTGCCAAGCTTCAGAGAGCCAGCCATACCACGAAGGTTTATATCTTCCACAAACACGGCATCATACTGCTTGGCTATCGCAGTACTCAGCGTATGGCAGAAGTTCTTTCTCTGGTTGGCTGTATGCTCTTGCAGAAGGCGAACCTTATGCAGTTGCTGGTTATAGTTGTTGGAACCAAACTTCATATGAGACAACTTACGCTGTTCTTTTGCAAGTTTAGCTTCAGCTCTACGGTAAAAACGTGGATAATTAGCTGCGTCACCGTTGCTGTCTACATAAAAATCATGGGAGGAATAATCTAATTCAAGAGATTTTTCTTTTGTGGCAGCAACAGGCTGGATGTCTTTTTCAAACTCGTACAGCAAGGAAATAAAGTATTTGCCGGTACGTGTGCAGCTTACAGTAGCAGCTTTTAGCGCCCAGTCTGCTTTGGGTGAACAATGTTTGTTAATTTTCACTTTTCCTATCTTTGGAAGCAAGATAGTGTCATGCCCAAGCGCAATGGTTTTAGCTGTACGCCCATCCTTTGTCTTATACGAATGGACGTTTGTAGTATAGGACATTTTACTCTTGCGCTTGGATTTTAGTTGCGGCGCACCAGTCTTTTTCTCACGATGCCGTTTATTGGCATCTTTCAAGTCAAGCTGGGTATTGCATAATGCACCACTGTCTATTTCTTTTAGAAAAGGAAATTCTTTCTTGTATTTAGCAGGAGTAGGAATAAAAAATATCCCTGCATCGTTCAAGAATGTTTGCGCATCAGTAAGCATGTGATTCCACACAAAGCGTACACAGCCAAAAGTTTTGGCAAGCAACACTGTCTGCTCTTCAGTAGGATACGCTCTATATTTTATTGCACGGTTTAGTTTTACAGTCGGCATTGCTTGTCACCACCTTTATTATTAGTATACTAACTTCGCAACACTTAGCAAGGTGTGGCAATTTCTCCCCCACATGAATGAGGGGGAATCCTTGCCACTACAGCTTGAACTTGCTTTCGCGCATAAGGCAGGAATTTATTGTAGTCATCAACATCATCAATCGCGTATGTTCTATCGTGGACGCGGTCAACAAGCACTTTACCTGTTTTAATGTTGACAATGGCATAGTCGGTGTACGGGTTCCATCTGTGTACGCTACAAAGCTTATATCTGTCAGCTTTGTGGACTGTACACGGATGTGAGAGGTTGACACCTCCCACGATTGAAATCGTGGGATTCCTGGGCGGTGCGGCAAGGTTCATCGCCAAACCGTGTCTGAAACAGCGAGTTATGTGGTTTCCCATCATACACTACGGGTGTAGCGCATG
>OMNT01001851.1_pt1 | contig 18330 bp, 28 predicted proteins | sample 1672551 | NCBI WGS metagenome assembly OMNT01 (sample SAMEA3136698, study PRJEB25190) | human gut metagenome
TGACGTAGCGCCATTTTGCCCGGAGCCGGAAGCTTCCACGGCCTGTGGCATAGATTTCCCGGGTGGCGGCTTCGTCAAACAGCAGCTCCCCGCCGGAATCCAACCGCGCCTGAATAACCGGGATAATATCCCGGTGAATCGGAACAATTCTATCCGCTGCCGCCGTTTTCGTTCCGTGCACGGCAATCCAGCGGCCTGCAATGTGTACATCCTCACACCTCACGGACAGCACTTCACCGATGCGCATCCCGGTATAGAGCATAACCAGCACTATGTCCATCATGTGCGCCCCGGACGGAGAAGCCCACTCCAGGTTTTCCCGAATGGTCTGAATTTCCTTTTTTGAGAACGGTTTTTTCTTCTTTTCCGGTGTCGGCGAAATTTTTACAAATTTCGAGTAGTCGCGGGATATAATATCATTTTCGATTGCATAATTAAAAATTGCGTGAAACAAGATTTTTATATTAGTTTGTGCGGAAGTAGAAAATTCTGAATATTTATCCATCACGCCCTGCAAGTGGGAAAGCTTAATATCCCGCATCTTCATATTATGCAAAATTTCGCATTTCTTAAATGAAGTCGTATACACCTGCCGCATTGATGTTTTTAAGTCCTTAAATTCCCGATTGTAAAGAATCCCATAAATCTCTGAAAACGTGATTTCCGAATTTGCCGGATCGTACGGCGTGCGATTGTAATCCGCAAGCGCAAGCATGGCGTCACGCTTGTTTTCGTATGTTCCTATGCACTTTTGCACTTGTTTGGCCGGCTGGATGTTTGATAGCTTGTAAGATTCATAGCGCTGCTGCACGTCCCGGAACAGATCAGGCGGCAGCGCATCCGCCAGAAAACTGATATCCGGCCACGATTCCGGCATATCATAGTCGGTTGTTATATAGGCGCCATAAGGCCGCCGGCGTGCCCCGTTCAATTTTTTTATTGTTCCGTAGCCGTTAGGATTTTTCATTTTGTGAAACACCCCCTTTTTTAAGTTGTCCCGATATTCGCCCACGTTGTCCCACACGTCTCCCCGCGTTGTCCCGATATTCGCCAACGTTGTCCCGGACATTACCGCGACATCTGATCCACAAGATCGCGAATAGTCTTTTGCTTTTCTTCTGGTAAATTATAATATTGCGAGATAGTTTTTAACAAGTCCATATCCTGGGCAATTTTTCTGTACAGGTTATTTTTAAAATCTATTTCCTTTTGCTTCTGGGAGCGTTCCATCGGCACGTCGTAGCCTTCTAACCACATATCAGACACATCCAGCGCAAGCGCCAATTTGTAAAGTGCCGGTGATTTCGGGGCGTAGGCGCCTTTTAAGTATCGCGATAACGATGCCTTGTTAATGCCGGTTTCCCGCACAATTTCCGCCTGTGTTTTTCCGCTTTTTTCTACGGCTATTCTGAGTCGTTGCGATACGGTTGCAACCGGTTTCATAATTAATTTGCTCATTTTTTTATTCCTTTTTTTCGTTGTTATAACTCAATAATATATCATCAAGTCATTAAATAAAGAAAAGTTTAAGAAAATAAAAGTTAAGTGTTGACATTCCCAAACAATAATTGTATCATTGAGTTATCCAAACGAAGGAGTTGAGTATGTTTAACAAACTAGAGGGGAAAATTGTCGAAGTTTTCGGAACAAAAGCGAATTTCGCCAGTGCAATGGATCTTAGTCAAACGACGATGACCGCAAAATTAAAAGGGCGAATCGATTGGAAGCGGAACGAGATGCGCAAGGCATGTGAATTGCTTGGGATTCCGCTAGCCAATCTTGTGGAATATTTTTTTTAAATTAATGGTTGAGAAATCTCAACCAAGGAGGGATGAAAATGAGCACACACAAGCACGCACCGGACGAACTGGAGCACGCATTGCGGGTTATTCAGTCCGAATGCCGAGCACATCCGGAGGACTGCACAGAATGCCCGCTATCATTCAGCGACGGCAGCCCCATTCAGCAGTGCGGCATTACCGACCATTTTTTCACGCCGGGAGAATGGGACATTTCGCCGACACATCGCTGGCAGGCGTTCGCGGATGAAACAAGGAGGGCAGACCCATGACGATTAAGGAAGCAGCTGGAATTATTGGCGTTAGCCCGTTAACGATCCGGATCGGACTGCAGCGCGGTTTGTTCCCGTTCGGGACAGCCTTCAAGACAAAGGAAGAAAACAAACGTTATTGTTATGTGTTATACCCGGAGAAAGTCCGGGAGTATCTGGGGGAAAGATAATGGAAAAAGTAAAAATTCTGGAGCCTTTCGAATATATCCGGAACGAGACTCTGGCAGAATTCGAAGACGAAGAGAAAAACGAAAGATGGGCCGATCGAATTGACGGCGCCGGCATGTATATCGGCGGCGGGCTTGGAACCCTGCTGATGGTCGCAACAATCCTTTGGGGAATTGTGACGACACTATAACACGCTAAAGACGGGGAAGGCGACATTTTGGCCATTAACATAAGCTCTTTTTAAAATACAATATTCACAAACTTCATAAAGCTCGAAAAAATAGAATCAGTGTATTCCTGCTTTCCCCGTTTTTTATATGAATTTGAAGGAGAATAAAATGGAGAGTCAAAAGGCCGCAAAATACCAACTGAAAACAGTCGTGACGCTGAAAAATGGCAGAACGTCAAAAGTTTCAAGGCCGTTCGAGAGCCGCGAAAACGCAATGCAATGGGCTGGCGACCTACAGGACACCTACCAGGATTTTATGCAGCGGAATATTATCCGCGGTTTCAATGTCACAGTGAAAAAATTGGAGGAATAAAAAACATGAGAAAAATAGAAACAGAAAAAGACGGCAAAATTAACGCCGCTATTTGCGGAGCCCCAGATGAGGTAATCCCGGAATTTTTTTCGCTCTTACATCACATCGCAAAAATCTGTATGCACAATTGCAAAGATGGACAACACGAAGAATTTGCGGCCGCGTTAAAGTATGAAATTGATAAAACTTACATGGAAGCCATTAAAGAAGCAATTAAAACAGTGAAAAGAATGGTGGACTAAAAAATGATTAAAGCAAAGAAAAACAAGAAATCCGATTCGGTGAACGTTGACATGAAAGGGAACTGCAGACAGATAGCAGACGAATATACTGCCGTAACGCAGGCATTCGCTAATATGTGCATAAAAGCGTGCAGTCCCGGCACGATCGAATTAATAAAAAAAGACGTGCATAAAAATTTAGACATCGCGTTCGAAGTGGCGGAAACCACGAAGGGGGAAGCATGGTCAAATTCGTAGAACTGGAAAATGGACGCATATTCAACGCGGCGCACATTTTGGAAATCGGTTCAGTCGCAAAAATCAATTATGAATCAGACACACATTTAAGAGTCGTTATATCAATCTGGATTCTTGGGACTGATGGTAGCTGGCGTGAATTAATCAATGAAGAGACCGTGATACCATTTATACATGCGAAGCTTCCGGAATGGTTTTATGATTTTGTAGGGTCCGAAATTGATAAGCTGGAAGAAATCGCCAACGACCTATTAACGTACGAAGTCCACAAAATGTGCATTGAGGGGATGAAGGTATATCACCCAGGGGACGACATTCGGAGGAGGCTGCAAGAGGCTGCCAAAGATTCCGCGGAATTTATAGAAGAAACAACACAAAAAAACGAGGATGAAGAAAATGAATAAGGTTATATTTTCCGGGCGGCTAACAGCCGCGCCGGAATTGCGCTATCTGAATAACCAGGACCAAACCGCCGTGGCAACTTATACGCTGGCAGTGCAGCGGGACTATAAGGGGCAGAATGGCGATTATACAACGGATTTTTTCCGCTGTAAGGCATTCGGCCGGCAGGCAGAGTTTGCCCAGAAATATCTACATAAAGGCATGAAAATCATTGTAGAAGGACAGATGCACACCAGCACATATAAGGACAAAGAAGGGCGGAAGGCATACGCCACGGATTGCATAGTGTCCCGGCACGAATTCTGCGAATCTAAGACGGGCGGAGCCTCTGCCGGATCCGGAAACAGCTACCAGCAGGGACAGCAGCAGAGACAACCAAGACAGCCGCAGGGCGAGCCGGATTTCCCGGATGCCTTCACCAGCTGCATGGACGACGTGCCGTTTTAATTAATTCCCGCCGATTGCTGCCGGTAGGTTTTACTAATAACACTAATTTTATTATATATAGGTGCATGATATGAACACGAAACATATTAACGATGAAAATTATATATTGATTCAGGGGTGGATGCGGACCGAAATGGGATTATCCGGCGCGGCCCTTCTGGTGTACGCCACCATTTACGGATTTTCACAAACCGGAAACTGTTACTATTCCGGGTCCATCGACTACCTGGCAGAATGGGCAGGCGTAAAGCGCCGGCAGGTAATCAGCATCCTGAAAGACCTGACGGAATCCGGCTACATCGAAAAAAATGAAGTTGGATATAATCGTTTCCGGTATCGGACGGACCGGGAAATGGTCAAAAATGCCCGCCGGGAATGGTGCAAAAATGACACCATCGATGGTGCAATAATTGCACCATATGGTGCAAAAATGACACCAGATGGTGCAAAAAGTGCACCAAATAATATAGATATATATAATAATAATAATATAGCTATAAACACACACGACGCGGGCGCGCGCGAGGAAGGTCCCGAAGCTGTGGAAAACTTCACCACGTCGGAGGCCGGCCCTCTGCCTGAGGATAAAAACGGCAGGGAAGAGGCTGCCACTATTTTGTGCGGCCCGAATAAGAACGTGAAGTTGACGCCGGCGCAGCTGGAAGAGCTGGAGAACAGAATCCCGAATCAGATAACGCGCTACATTCACCGGCTGAGCCGCTACAAGGTTGGCCGGGCCAATGCGGCCATGATGGACGACTATCAGTGGTTACTGGGCTGGATTTCGGAGGACCACGCCGACCGGAAGGAACGGGAGCTGGAAGCAATCCGGCAGGCAGAGGCAGAAGAGGACCGGCGGGAGCTGGAAGAGCTTCAAGCCAGAATCTTGAAACGGAAAGGACGGGCAGACCTATGCGGATAGATATCGACGATGTGCGGGAGCTGATTAACCAGCGCCTACAGTTCGCAACAGAGGACTACGAGGACGACCGGAAGCGGAACCGGAACGGCATGAAGTGCTTCCACCAGGGGCAGGTGGATGCCTTCCAGGAAGTGCTGGAAATGCTGGAAGAACTGGAAGAAATGGAGGGAGAAGAGTGAACAAGGATTGGAACTATGCGCACATGTGGGACACAATGCGCCGGGCGTTGGAAGAATCTGCCCTTGAAGGGCTAGAAGTCACGCCGCTGAATGTGCTTAACGGCATGAACGTGCTGGAAGAACTGGAAGAACGGCACCGGAAAGAGCGGGAAGAACGGCTCAAAAAACAGAAACACCAGATGCTTCGCCAGGTGCTGGAAGAACAGGGAGAACGGCAGCGGCAGGAACGAGAAGAGCGGGAAAGGCACCGGATCCGGGAAATGCAAACAATGTTTGACCAGAACGGGAAAATAGAACTTTACGGAAGGACCGAAAGAAATGGCTAAATTCATCAAACTCGAAGACTGGAGCTGGCTGAACATCGACAAAATCGAACAAATGTTCGCTGAAATGAGCATGTGGCAAGATGGAAAAATGACATATGCCGAAAGCAAAATTCACGCCATCACCGAAGGCGGGACGCATTTCGCAATTCTCGACATCACATCCGCCGGAGTAGTTCCGGAAGGCGAAAAATGGATGGTTTCTGACGGTCTGGAAGTAAAAGCAAATTTGGAGTTGGCCGGCATCGTGGAATGGCTGGCGACAATTGCGGCGAATCCGGAGAAGACTGTGGCGAAGGTGCCGGGGGATATGCGGATGGATTTGATCGTTGCCATGAATGCCATCGTTAACAACACAACGGCAGAGGGGGCGGAAGAATGCGAGTAGTTTTTTACGTTCCGGGCCGTCCGGTGCCAAAGGCGCGGCCACGGGTGACAAAAAAGGGCTACGCCTACACGCCCCGGAAGACGATGGCCTTTGAACAATCCGTTGTGCTAGCGTACCGGAAGAGCAAGGCCGCCGGGGAACCGTTCCCGGAAGGGGTGCCGCTGCTGATGGAACTAACGTTCACATTTTCGCCGCCGAAAAGCTGGAGCAAGGCACGGCGGGAAGAGGTAATCCGCCGGGGAATGTGCCCGACCTGCCGCCCGGATCTAGATAACTTGATGAAGGGCGTGGCGGATGCGCTGAACGGCGTGGCCTACAAAGACGACGGCCAGATTGCCGGGGCCGTAATCCGCAAGCAGTATGGACGGAAAGACAGCACCAGAGTTATAATCGAAACAATGGAGCAGCAGGAAGGATAAGGCAGAGGAATGACGGACGAAGCATACGCAGCACACAAGCGGTTGATGCAGCTGGCAGAGGCGAGAACGCAGATTTCTATTCTGTGCAACCGCATCGAAGAACTAAAAACGATTGCAACAGCAGCGGGCACCAGCGGAACGGGTGAGCGTGTGCAGACTAGCGCAGAACCTGACCGAATGGACCGCACAATCATCAAATTGATGGAGGAAGAAGACAAACTGGAAGAGCGTGTCCGGGACTGGATGCAGCTGAACCGGGAAATCCTGGCAGAGCTGGAAAAGCTGGAACCAACGCACCGGGACGTGCTGGTGGCCTACTACATGCGCCGCGATCGTGACGACGTCACCGGCGACCGCCTAGGGTATGCGAAAGACTACGTTCGCCAAATCCGCCGGAAAGCGCTTGAAGAGTACGCAAAACGCAACAGCCCGCCGGAAAAGTAAGTAAATTTATTACTTACTCAACATTAACGCAACATTAACGCATCATTAACGCATCATTGACATGCTGGACTAATTTGGTATAATACTAATCGGGCATATATACAACTTTCCCAAAGATTTTTTTAGACGAATGAAAGAGCTGCCGTGGTCTCATCACCGCCATGGCGGCTTTTTCATTGCAATTAGATGAAAAGATATAACAAAATATTCGAGAAAATGTGCTATAATAATAGCGTGAACATTGGAACATCCCCCAGATGAAATAATGTGTTTTGATGGAATACGGCAAGGCCGAAAGGCTGAGCCGTATTTTTTTATACAAATTTGGAGAACAAAATGGCAATTAATAAAACCTATGAAGAATTAGTGGAATCGGCAAAGCCAAAATTAACGACCGACGATTGCTACACGCCCGACAATGTTTATAGCGTGGTGCGCGATTACGTTGCGGAACGGTACGGGCTGAATCCGGGAACATTCGTCCGGCCATTCTATCCGGGTGGAGATTATCAGGCAGAGGACTACACCGGGAAGGTTGTGGTGGATAATCCACCATTTTCGATATTGCGGAAGATTATGGATTTTTACAATGAAAACGGAATCAAGTGGTTTTTGTTCACCCCGGGCATGTCCACGGTAATCGGAGCAAACTACCGGGAGAAGATGCACATCTGCCTGGGCGCTGCCGTCACCTACGAGAACGGCGCAACGGTCCGGACATCTTTCGCCACGAATCTGGAACCTGCCGGAATTCGGACGGATCCCGAGCTGCTGAAAGCGATCAATGCAGCCAACGAAGAGAACCGGCAGAAGGTGAAAAAGATTAAGAACATGACATCGTGGAATTATCCGCCCCAACTGCTGACGGCGGCAAAAATGAACTATCTGGCCAATTACGGCATCGATATCAGTTTTGAACTTGGAGACCTGCACCGGATCAATAAGCTGGATAACCAACCGGCAAACAAAAGCGTATATGGTGGCGGGTACTTGCTAAGCCCGACGGCAGCGGATAGGCTGGCAGAGGCAGAGGCAGAGGCAGAGGCAGAGGCAGAGAAGCGCTGGCGCCGTGGATGTAATTCCGTGGACGGCGTAACAATCGAATTATCTGACCGAGAGCGGAAATTGTGCGGGATCGATTAAATGGCGAAAGAATACGCAAAGAGTTTTTATCATTCGAAGGAATGGCAGGCGTGCCGGGAATCCTACGTGCAGAAACGTATCAAAGAAGATGGCGGCAGGTGTGAGAGGTGTGGGGCTGTGATTGGGCACGAGGTGCATCACATTGAGCCGATCACGCTGGCAACTATTAATGATCCACGAATCACATTGAACCATGACAACCTGCAGCTGCTGTGCCGTGACTGCCACTTTGCTGTCCACCGTGCCATGATACTGGCAGCGCATCAGCAGGACGCGCCGGTGCACGTGCTGCAGCGTGGGTGCTATGTGGACGATGATGGCCAGCTTCACAACCAGGGGCGGCACATTGTTAACGGTGCGCCAGGATCCGGCCGGCATGAATATGTGGCACGGCATCGGCACCCGCTTGATTTGATTGTGGATCTTGACGCGCTACGGTATGCAACCGGATGGAGTGGGAACAGGAAGGACAACAACCTGCTGGCGTTCTCGATTCGATTACGGGATTGGATCTATGACCAAATCGAAGAGCAGGCACACGAGCAAGACAATCAGTCAGAGGGGCAGGACATTGACTGCCGGAACGTCTGGATCATTATCGCGGAACCGATTAAAGGGAAGCGGCAGGAACTGGCGGAACGGCTGGGCGCTGACCTGATCGAGATGAACAGCACGCCGGAAGACTGCCGGGAAAGAATCCGGAAGGAACGAAGGCGAAACGAGGCTTTCGAAATTGCACTATCAGAAAAATTTTTTGAAAGGTATCAACGTTAACCCCCCCCAGGGGGCGGGGTGAAGAACACCCCGGGAGGACCGTTGGGGAGGGTACATTAATTTTGACGCGGGACGAATTCTCGCACGAAAGGGGGTTATTATGGCAAGAGCTAAAAAGAAGCCCAGTTTTGCCAAACAATTGAAAGAAATTGTTAACGAGATCCCCGAGGAACAGCGGGTTTTCGGGGAGAAACTTGCGGCGGAAATTGAATGGATGGCCGGCACGCTGACGGAACTGAAAAACATTGTAGACGAACAGGGCGCCGTGATCACGACGACCAACGGGAACGGGTTCGAAGTAATGACGGAAAACCCAGCACAAAAAAGTTATAACACGATGATAAAAAACTACACGGCTGCAATTAAGCAGCTGACGGGATTTCTTCCGGAATCCGCCGAAGTTCCGGAGCTTGATGAATTCCAAAAGCTGACGGGGCTAAAGTGATTGAAATCGAAAAATATTTTTCGGCGGTCCTGGACGGGAAAATTCCGGCGTGCGAAAAACTGAAGCAGGCGGCGGACAAGATTCTTCAGGACTACGCACAACCCGGGCGGTTTCATTTCGACCCGGAACTGGCAAACCGGCATATTAATTTTATTGAATCAGTTTGTAAACGACCATCCGGCCGGCTGGGTATGCCGCTAGAGCTTGAACTATTCCAGAAGGCACGCCTGCAGGCGCTATTCGGATTTGTAGACGACAACGACAAGAGAAAATACAACGAATGCCTAATTATTGAGGGGCGAAAAAATGGGAAGACAACGGAGTGCGCTGCCGTGGAACTTGCAATGCTATGCAACGACCGGGAAGGCGCCCCGCAAGTCTACAACGTGGCCACCGCGAAGGACCAGGCAAACCTGGGGTTTACGGCAGCACTTAAGATGCGGGAAATGAGCCCGCTACTACGGAAGCACACCAGGAAAAGAACCAGCGACATTTATCAGCCGTCGAATATGGGCACAATTCGGGCACTGGCATCTAACACCAACACACTGGACGGACTGGACGTACACTGCGCCATCATCGACGAACTGGCGGCCATCAAGAACCGCGATCTGTATGATCTAGTAAAGCAAGGCACAACGGCACGGGAGCAGCCGTTAATTTTCTGCATCACGACAAACGGATTTGTTCGAAATGGTATTTTTGATTCTCAATATGAATACGCTGCCGGGGTGCTGGCGGGCGATATCGATGATGAGAATTTTCTACCGCTCATTTACGAGCTGGACAACCTGAAAGAATGGACGGATCCGGAAAAGTGGATGAAGGCGAACCCGGGGCTCGGCACAATTAAGAGTTTCGAGAAGCTAAAGGCAAATGTGGAAAAAGCAAAAGTGGACGCAACTTTTAAGCCGACCGTTTTGGTTAAGGATTTCGATTTGAAGCAAAACAGCGCATCGGGCTGGCTAACGTATGAGGAACTGAACAATGAAGAGACTTTCGAAATCAAATTTAAATATGGAATTGGCGCATTCGATGCGGCAGATACAACAGACCTAAACGCGGCCAAAGTGCTGTTTAAGCGCCCGGACGATCCGAAGCTATACGTGCGTTCTATGTACTGGATTCCGGAAGAGGTGCTGGAGCAGAACAACGGCAGCCGCCGGGAACGGGATAACGCGCCTTATAAACTATGGGTCGAAAAGGGCTACATGAGGACCTGCCCAGGAAATAAATGCGATAAGCGCATTTTTCTGGAATGGTTCGAAGAATTGCGGGAGCAAGAAGGGATTTACATTCCTTTTATCGGCTACGACCCGTGGCACATCGGCGACGCCGACCTTCGGGAGTACAAGGGCACGTTCGGGCCCCGTTCCATGATGCCGGTGCGGCAGGGTGTTTATACGTTATCGGAACCAATGAAGCAGCTGGCGGCAGAGTTTAAGGCCCATCGGGTTATCTACAACAACAACCCAATTGACAAATGGTGCCTGCTTAATACGTCGGTCAAAACGGACATCAACGGCAACATCCAGCCGGTGAAAGGCAGCGACCAACGGAACAGAATCGACGGAACGGCCGCACTATTAGATGGCTTTGTGGTACTGCAAAATGTGGCCGACAAATACATCGGATTAAATTCAGGAGTGGAGTAAATGGGATTATTTGACAACATCCGGAAGAAAACGAAAATTGAAAAGCAAGTTAAAAATTACTTTGAGCTTATGAACGCATACCGCCCAGCATTCACATCTTTCGAGGGTGGTGTGTATGAAATGGAGCTAACAAGGGCGGCGATCCATTGCATTGCGACCCACTGCAGCAAGTTAAAGCCGGAGGTGACCGGGAAGGGGAACGAGACCTTTGCCCGCCGAATTCAGCAGGCACCGAACCCGCACATGGTCGCATCACAATATCTGTATAAGCTGGCCACCACACTGATGGTGGAGAACAGCGCCTTCATTATTCCGCTTTATGCGGACGACATGAAGACGGTGACCGGTTTCTACCCGGTAAACCCCCGAAATGTGGAATTGATAGAGTACAACGGGCGGGAATATTTCCGCTTTCGGTTCCCGGCAGGTGTGGCAGCCGTTGAGCGTGAAAAGGTTGGCGTGCTGAATCAGTACCTTTATAATTCTGATTTTTTTGGTGAGGACAACAGGGTGCTGCAGCCTACTATGGAACTTATTAACACTAATAACCAAGGAATAGTGGAAGGTGTGCAAAACAGCGCTTTTATTAGATTCATTGCAAAACTGGCCATGACCTTGAACGGCGACGACATTGAAAAAGAACGGCGGCGCCTTACTGAATCGAACCTATCCAGCGCCAACAATGGCGGCGTTATGATGATAGATCAAAAATATGAGAGTATGCAGCAGGTGCAATCCCAGCAGTTCACAATCAACGCCGAACAGATGGCGCAAATTAAAGAAAACGTGTTTTCCTATTTCGGCGTTAACGAGGCCATTCTGCAAAACCGATTTACGTCCGACCAATGGGCGGCATTCTACGAGGGAAAAATTGAACCGTTTGCGCTGCAGGCGTCGTTGGTGCACACGCAGATGGCATTCAGCGACACCGCGCAAGCGTACGGCAACCAAATCATTTTCACATCGAACCGCCTTGAATACCTATCCCCGACGGAAAAATTGAACACGGTAACGCAATTATTCGACCGAGGATTCATTACAACAAATCAAGGCTTAGAAATCTACAACATGGCGCCGGTAGAAGGCGGCGACAAACGATACATCCGGAAAGAGTACGCGGAAGCGCAAGAAATCGGAAAAATAGACGATAGCACGGAAGAAGGAGGAGAAGGAAATGCCGGTGAAGAAGGAACGACAGTACAGGACGGCGCAGCCACTACAGACTAGAGCAGACGAACAGGACGGGACAACCGTGGAAGGCTATGCGGCCACTTTTGGCCCATATCTTTTTTTTGAGGACGAAGACGGGCCCGTCTATGAATCTTTTTCCGCTGCTGCCTTTGATGGGTGCGACATGTCAGACGTTATTATGCAATACGATCACAATGGCCGCGTGTTTGCGCGGCAATCTAATGGCACGCTAAATTTAGAAATTGACGACCATGGCCTGAAGGTGATTGCAGACCTGGGAAGCACGGAAGGAAGCCGTGGACTGCTGGAAGACATCCGGGCCGGATTAATCACGAAGATGAGCTGGGGCTTCATCCCCAAAGATGGCCCAACGTATAACACGGAGACCCGGACAATAGAATGGGGTCCGGGAAGCATCCGGAAGGTTTTTGACGTTTCCGCCGTATCGATTCCGGCCAATGATGGCACCGAAATCGCGGCGAGAAAATACATGGATGGAGTAATCCAGAAGGCGGAGGAGGTTCGCGAAAAAGACGAGAGAGCGCAGAGGAGAGCTGAGCTTCATCGGAAAATTTTAAAAATCAAACTGGAAGAAATCAGAGAGGAGATAATTTAATGAATCTTGAAGAACTGAGAAAAAGATTGAAGGAAATCAATGCGGAGCTTGACGGCCTGATGGAGCAGCTGGACGGAGACGAAGGCGACGACGGCGAAAGAATGACCGTCGAAGAAATCGAAACCAGAAGCAACGAACTGGAAGAGGAAGCGAAAGGCATCCTGGCGAAAATCCGAATTGAAGAGAGAAAAGAAAGATTAAGAAATGCGGCACAATTTGGAAACCCGATTTTCAGCCCGCAGAATAATGATGATTCGCAGAGAGGAAAAGATAAGAACATGACTAGAGCAGAAATGATTGCATCCGAAGAGTACAGATCCGCATTCTATGCCAATCTGAGAGGCGAGGCAACCGAAGAGCAGAGAAGCGCCCTTCTCACCGCCGGAACCGATGCCATCGCAATCCCTAAGGCACTGGACGACAAAATCTGGGACAACATCTATACCGACCACCCTATTCTGGGCGACATCGACATCAAACGCACCGGCGTGATCCTGGAAGTTACCAAGCACACCAAAGTAAAAGCCGGAAAAGCCGGAAAGGTGGAAGAGGGTGCAGCAGCTACCTTGGAGGACAATGAATTCGTAAAGGTAACACTTGTAGGCCAGGACTACGCAAAGACCGTAGAACTGAGCTATGCAGCAGCTAAGATGAGCCAGGGCGCCCTGGAGGATTATCTGGCGACCGAGGTGGCCAACTCCATGGGTGAGGCGCTGGCAACTGAGATTTTCGCAAAGATGAAAACAGACCTGGGCGCCGCTGCCGTTACCGTGGCAAAGGGAAAGAACCTGACCTTTGCGGATTTCTGCAAGGCGGTCGGATCCGTGCAGCGTGGAACGAATCTGAAAGTATACGCAAGCAGAGCGAAGAAATTCGAGCAGATTGTGGGAATGGTGGACACTGCCGGCCAGCCGGTATTCCGCGACGGCTGCACATTGGGCTACGACGTCAAGGAAGACGCTGCCGCCGGGGACGATATTTTTATTGTTGATACGTCAAAATTTGTTCTGAACATGGTGCAGGATATCATGATTGAGAACGATCGGGATATTAAGAATCACAAAATTATTATTTCCGGGTACGCACGGGCGGAAGGCTGCATGCGTGATGCCGGCGCAGGTGCCTATGTTACTTTTGCCGCGGTTTAATCTTTTGGGCGGGGAGCAATCCCCGCCGATTAACTAGGAGGCGGAAAAAATGACAGAAACAGAAAGAATCCGGGCGGCGCTAAGAATCAGCCACACGGATGCCGATGAAGAAATCACGCAAACCATAGCAGCGGCCAAAGCAGACATGGAAGCGGTAGGCATCCGGCAGCAGCCGGAAATGGATCCGCTAGTTATATTTTGCGTAGAGCTATTTTGTAAATCGGCTTTTGATTTTGGCGGCGATAAAGACTGGTACCAGAAACGCTACAGAATGTTACGGGATAACATGGCCACCATGCAGAAGTACCAGGAAGGGGGCGTTTCCGGTGTATGATACTCGAATCAAGCTAATACGCCGGACGGAATCCGGCCGGGACAAGTATGGGAACATCATCCACACCGAGGAAGAAAAAGAACGATGGGCAGAGGTGAAGAGCGTGAGCCGGGCGGAGCATTACCAAGCGGCCACCACCGGAATGCAGCCAACTATGGTTATAGTGTTATCCGATCGGCGGGACTACGAAGGACAATCCCATGTGGTTATTAACGGCGTGGAATATGTCGTCGTTCGGACATACGTAAAAGGCGAAACGATCGAAATCACATTGACGGAGCGTGAAAAAAATGAGTGACGTGGTTGAGGTGGAAGGATTGAGCGCTGTTATTGGCGAAATCCTGGACGAGTATGAGGACGAAGTGAAAGAGAAGACGGCAGAGGCATCGAAGAAGGCGGCCGCTTACACTATAAGAATGCTAAAAGCGACGTCGCCGAGAAAATCCGGAGATTACGCCGGAGGCTGGAAGCAGAAAAGCTACCGTGGAGGGCTACGGCTTGTATACAACGACAAAAAGCCGCAGCTTACGTATCTTTTGAACAATGGCCACGTTGTCCGGAACGGTGTGGGAACCTATCGCTATTGGACAGGTGATGGCCACATCACAAAAGCGGAAGCGGCAGGAAACGCCAAATTCGTGGAGGAGGTGAAGAAACGACTTTGACATTTTACGAAAAAATGGTTTTGAAGGATTTAAAAATTCCGCTTGCGTTCGGAAACGCGGAAGACGGCTGGGAGCCGCCTTTTTTGGTTTATCGCGGATCCGGGGCGGAATCATTCTCCGCCGATGATTCGGACTATTACACGCGGCCCGGGTATGAGCTGCAATACTACTTTGTGATGAAGGACGAAGAAGAGGAGCAGCGCATCGAGCGCATTCTTCTGGACGCGGGCTACAGGTTCCAGAAGTCAGAAGATAATTATATTCAAGAAAATAACATGTGGGTTATCTATTACGAAGTAAACTAGGAGGTTAATAAATGGCAAGTAACAAAGTAACGTTTGGACTTTCCAATGTGCATATTGGAGAGTATAAAGTCGGGACAGACGGAGCGGCAACACTGGGCACGCCGATGGCGCTGCCGGGCGCAGTGTCGCTTTCTCTCGATCCGGAAACATTAGAAATTGAATTTTATGCGGATAACGTGAAATACTACGCCCAGAACGGAGACAACGGATTCAGCGGATCCCTTGAGGTGGCAATGTTTACCAAAGAGATTAAGTTGGCGCTGATGGGCTACGCAGAAACTGCTGATGGCGGAATCGTGAACATCAAGGGCATGAATAAACCAGCGGTTTATATTGCGTTCGAGGCAAAGGGCGACGCACAGAACAGCCGTGGCCTGCTGCTGAATGTGTCCATGGGACCAATTAAACACGAGCACAAAACCAACGAGGACAAGGTGGACGTTGAGACCGATTCTGTTGATATTACGGTAACCGGTGACAACAGCACCGGCATGACGCTGGTAGAATACCCGCCGGAAGCGACCGGGTATTCCACACTTTTCACGGCGCCGAAAATGCCAACTCTTAAGCCGGGAAGCCAGAGCGCAAACACAGGAAAAGCAACAGTTTAATTTTTAGGCGGGGAAATTCCCCGCCGCTTGTTTTATTGGGAGAATAAAAATGATAAAAGAAATTAACATTTCAGAGAATCAGAAAATCAAATTAAATGCAAGCCTGGGCTGGGTATTAAGATACCGGGCACAGTTCGGCCACGACATTTTGCCGGACCTGCTGCCGATGATAGAATCCGGGCTCGTTCTGGTGGGCGGCGCTATGGACGAATCAGGGGAACTGGAATGGCGCAAGCTGCTGGAGCTTGATACCGTATCGAATGCCATGATTTCGTTCGCCGGCGCCGAATTCACAACGGCACTAAACATCATCTGGGCAATGGCGAAAAATGCGGATGAATCTATTCCGGCGCCGTTCGAATGGGCAAACCAATTTGAAAATTTCCCGCTGGATAAAATTGTCCCGGAGGTGCTTGACGCCGTAATTAATACAGTGGTTTCCGAAAAAAACCGGAAGAGGCTGGGGGCGCTGAAAAAGAAGATCCAGCCGGAAGCATCGACACGAACAGCATCATTATCGGTGCTATCAGTAGAGGCCTAACGCTTGAAGCGGTGGAAAAAATGACACTGGGGCAGGTGGTTGATTTTTGTATCGATTATAACAAGCAGCACCAAAGCGCCGAAACAGAAAAAACGGAGCCAAAAGCAAGAGAAGCCACGCAGGCTGATTGGGATGCATTTTTTGGCAGATAATCCGAAAAAAACGAGCCGTTTAAATGCCCTATAAGGGGCACGAAATAAGGCTTTCGAGCATTTATACCTTTGGAAATTTGAACGTGAGAGAGGGGCGAACAGAATGGCCGGCACAGTAAAAGGAATCACAATCAAGTTTGATGGAGACACCACGGGCCTAAACAGAGCCCTGGGGCAAATTAACAAGGCTACAAGGGGAACACAATCTTCGTTAAGAGACGTAAACAGGGCGCTAAAGCTGGATCCGACTAATATTAATCTGATTACCCAGAAACAAACGCTATTAAGGCAGAGGGTAGACGGAGCAAAGCAGAAGTTGGAGCAGCTGAAAGACGTTCAGAATCAGCTTGACGCGAAAGGCGTAGACAAGACGTCAAAAGAATATTTGGAAGTTTCCCGGAAAATTGAACAAGCGAAGCAGGAAGTGCAGCAGTTTCAGAAGGAACTGAACGCGCTGAAATCCCCAAAGCTGGAACAGATCGGGCAGAAGTTTAATCAGGCCGGCGAAAAAATGACGGCAGCTGGCCGGAAAATTGCACCGGTATCCGCGGCAGTTGCGGGAGTTGGTGCCGTGTCCGTGCATACTACGGCACAATTTGACAGCAGCATGTCCAGGGTTTCCGCCGTGGCCGGTGCCACCGGAAAGGATTTCGAAGCCTTACGAAATAAGGCCATCGAAATGGGGAATAAAACAAAGTTTTCCGCATCCGAATCGGCGGACGCCATGAACTACATGGCCATGGCCGGCTGGAAAACCGACGACATGCTTTCAGGCATTAAAGGCGTGATGGATTTGGCGGCGGCATCCGGTGAGGATTTGGCCACCACGTCCGACATTGTGACGGACGCTTTGACCGCGTTCGGTATATCCGCAAAGGATAGCGGACACTTTGCGGACGTTTTGGCCACCGCATCCGCGAACAGCAACACCAACGTCCAAATGCTGGGCGAATCGTTTAAATATGCGGCACCGGTTGCGGGATCCCTGGGGTATTCAGTGGAGGACACCACGGAGGCTCTTGGACTTATGGCAAACCAGGGCATTAAGAGCACACAGGCCGGAACATCTCTCCGGACGATCATGCAGGGGCTGTCTAAGGATTTTACCGTTTCCGGGAAGAGCATCGGAAACGTACGCATTCAGACAACCAACGCAGACGGGTCCATGCGGAGCCTGAAAGATATCCTGGGGGATACCCGGGACGCATTTTCCGGGCTTTCGGAATCTGAAAAGGTTTCGGCAGCAAAAACGTTAGTTGGAAAAAATGCAATGTCCGGCTTTCTGGCACTGATGAATTCCAGCGACAAAGACATCGGGAAACTAGAGAGTGCATTGGGCAGCGCAGACGGAGCCGCCGGAAAGATGGCGGCCACTATGTCGGACAACTTAAGCGGCGCAGTTACGGCCCTGAAATCTAAGGCTGAAACGTTGGCCATCCGGATCGGCGACAATTTAACACCCTACGTTAAAGCGGCCGCCGAATGGCTTGGCCGTCTGGCGGACAAGTTTTCCGGCATGAGCCCGGCAGCGCAGAAGGCTGTCACGGGCGTGGGCGTGTTCGTGGCTGCACTTGGTCCGGCGCTGTTAATCGGCGGAAAAATTGCCGGAACCATTGGGAAATCCATTAGCGGATTCCAGAAACTTTCCGGGGCAATTACCGACCTGGGAGGACTGGGAACAATCGCTTCCGGAATCGGCACGAAGGTTTCCGGCGCGTTATCCGTAATGATCGGCCCGGTGGGCTTGGTGGTTGCAGCAATCGGCGCGGTTGTTGCGGCGTTTGTCTATTTGTATAACAATAACAAACAATTCAAAGAAAAAATTAATCAGATATGGAGCCAGATAAAACTATCCGTGCAGCAGTTTGTCAATGCGGTGAAGGCAGAGCTGGCACCGTTTGCTGGAGAATTCAAAGCGGTTTGCAGCACAATCAAAGCCGTATGGCGGGCAGTTGCCGGGATTTTG
>OMNT01001866.1_pt1 | contig 18194 bp, 19 predicted proteins | sample 1672551 | NCBI WGS metagenome assembly OMNT01 (sample SAMEA3136698, study PRJEB25190) | human gut metagenome
GCAGAAAACAGGGATGGCCTGAAAGGTCTCCCTGTTTCCGCTATAATTTAATTTAGCAACGCATTATTTATCCATAACTCTCTTACGGAATTCTTCTTTGATTTGAGCATTGTTGTTAGCCAGTTTCTGCCAATCAACTTTAATTCTGCCCTCAACAATTTTCTTGGTCTCTTCAGCACCGGTAGGAGCTTTTACGTCGCCACGAACGGAGTGCATCCAACCCTTAACAACTGCTTCCTGACCTTCTTTGGACAGCCACCAGTCAACCAAAGCCTTTGCACCCTCAGGATTCTTAGTTTCCTTGAAAATAGCGATTGGGGAAGGAACGTTGATTACGCCGTCGGTCGGGTAAACAATCTTCAGAGGCTCTTTCTTGGTGTTAGCCAGCTTCAGGATGTTTTCTTCCAGAATCATTACAGCTGCATATTCGCCGGTCAGCAGCTTGTTTTGAATAGCGGAGTTGCCTTCTTCAACGCGCAGACCGTTAGCTTTCAGTTTATCGAAATATTCCCAGCCGTATTTGTCAGCCAGAGCGCCAACTGCTACATAAGCAGTACCGGACAGCATCGGGTTAGGCATAGCGATTTTGCCTTTCCATTTCGGGTCGGTCAGATCAGTCCAGTTTTTCGGAGCTTCTTCAGCTTTCAGCTTATTGGAGTTATAAGCAATGATCATGTTGGAGATACGAACGCCGTACCAGTTGCCGTCTTTGTCTTTTTCACTGATAACGTTAGCATCTTCTTTGGATTTATAAGGTAACAGCAAGCCTTGCTCCTGCAGCTTCAGATAGTAGGAAGGATCTGCAACCATCAGAACGTCTGCAGCAATTTTTTTAGCTTTGATTTCGCCGGTAATCTTGGTGATAACTTTTTCGGTACCGCCTTGGAACCAGTTAACCTTCATATCCGGGAAAGCTTTTGCAACATTAGGTTTGCACATATTGTCGATAATATCAGGATAAATAGAGGTATAAACCATCAAGCTGCCTTTTACGCCAGCAGCCTTATTGTCTGCTTTTTTGTCGCCGCCGCCGCAGCCAGCCAAAGCTACAGATAAAGCCAACATTGCTGCTGCACCAAGCATCCATTTAGATTTTTTCATTCACATACACTCCTTTTTTTGCATCGTCGTTGAAAATTATATTTTAGCGTGTTCCATTCTACACCCATATTTGATAAATTCGCTGCAGGCCGTTTTTTACCTGCTTACACTTTACATTAATTTTGCAAATATTTAACTTTTTGTGTCACTTTGACATTTATAAAACGGACATTCCACCACCATATTACATTTGACGTTTTTTGTCCTATGTGGACATTTATCGTCCCACTATTTCCCGATACAAATAAAATTCAATTCCCATGCAGGGACATACGGATGCTTACGCAAATAAATCTTATACTCCGGCACCAGTTCCCACAAAAGCAGCGGCAGACGGAATAAATCAACATCATAATGATAGGCCGCTACAAACAGCTTCGGCTTACATTCGCCGATGGTCTGCCTGCCGCCGGCAATAGCCTGCACCTCAGCCCCCTCGACATCCATTTTGATCATTGTCACCTGGCGTCCCGCCGCTACAGCATCAATCGTCGTCACCGGCACGGTTTTCTTCTCCGCGCCGATAAACGTTGACTGCCTGCCGCCGCTGTCGCTGAAGCCCAGCTCACCCTGCTCGCTCCAGATGCCTGCCTCGTGTACCTCGACAGTAAGCCCCTTCGCCGCCAGCTCGTCAGCCAGCAGACGCAGCTTGCGGCAGTTGTAAAAGGCACAGCTGCCGACGACCTGTAAGCTGTCCGGCAGGGTCAGCTCTTCGAGAAAGTTCCCACACACCGGGTGCAGGTCGTCTGCATCCGAACCGGCAGCGGGCGCGTCAAAGTCGAAGTCGTACCGGCGGCAGGTGCCGCCTACCGTCTGCCCAAAGGCCCGAATCAGCCGCGCCGTGCCGTCCGGGGCCGCCTCGTAGCGGCAGGTCTTGTCTGCCGCAGGCAGGCTGCGCGGCTTTTCGGAAAAGCAGTAGTCGCCCAGTTCGGTAACAGCAAAGCTGCCGCCCTCCGGTGCTGGCAGGGTGCCGGGCAGCGCGATACACGGCTCTGTGCCGTACACCCGCACCAGCCGGGCTGTGTCTGCCGAAAGCGGCAGGATGTCCAATGTAAGGGCGTTTTCCGGATATGCCATGTTCTGACCTCGTTTTCCTGCAATTCATTCAAGGTTCAGTATACCGCGAACAGGGGGTGATTGTCCAGAGCGGAGAAGAGAAAAGGAGCCGCCGCACGGCGGTGTGCCGGTGCGGCGGCTCTTTTGAGGAGGCAGAAAAAGCTTAGTTTTCGGCCAGATTGCCGGTGTACAGCTGGTAATACTTGCCTTTTTTAGCGATCAGCTCGTCGTGGCTGCCGCGCTCGATGATGCGGCCCTGCTCCAGCACCACGATGCAGTCTGCATTGCGGACGGTGGACAGGCGGTGCGCAATGACAAAGCTGGTGCGGCCGTACATCAGGCCGTCCATGCCGCGCTGCACCAGCGCTTCGGTGCGGGTATCGATGGAGGAGGTGGCCTCGTCCAGGATCAGCACCGGGGGATCTGCCACGGCGGCGCGGGCGATGGCCAGCAGCTGGCGCTGGCCCTGCGAGAGGTTGGCACCATCGCCGGTGAGCATGGTGTTGTAGCCCTCCGGCAGGCGGCGGATGAAGCCGTCGGCGTTGGCCAGCTGGGCGGCGGCAATGCACTCCTCGTCGCGGGCGTCGAGACGGCCGTAGCGGATGTTTTCTAGGACAGTGCCGGTGAAGAGGTTCGTATCCTGTAAGACGATGCCCAGGCTGCGGCGAAGGTCGCCCTTCTTGATGCGGTTGATGTTCACGCCGTCGTAGCGGATCTTGCCGTCCTGGATGTCGTAGAAGCGGTTGATGAGGTTCGTGATGGTGGTCTTGCCGGCACCGGTGGAGCCGACGAAGGCGATCTTCTGGCCGGGGGTGGCGAAGAGGTTGATGTGGTGCAGGACGATCTTCTCCGGGGTGTAGCCGAAGTCCACGTCGTCGAAGGTCACGTCGCCCTTCACGGGGACGTATTTCACGGGCAGGTCGTCCTTGGCCGGGCGCTTCCAGGCCCACTGGTTGGTGTGCTCCGTCGTCTCGACCAGGTTGCCGTCGTGGTCCTCCTTGACGTTCACCAGCTCCACCTGGCCCTCGTCCACTTCCGGTTCCTCATCCAGAAGCCGGAAGACACGGTCGGCACCGGCCAGGCCCATGACCACGAAGTTCAGCTGCATGCTGATCTGGGCGATGGGCATGTTGAAGCTCTTGTTGAAGGTCAGGAAGCTGGCCAGGCCGCCCAGGGTGAAGCCGCCGATGCCGCCCAGGGCCAGGATCCCGCCGATCATGGCGCAGAGCACATAGCTGACGTTGCCCAGCTGGGCGGAGAGGGGCATGAGCAGGCTGGAGAAGGTGTTGGCGTTCTGGGCGCTGTGGAAGAGCGCCTCGTTGCGGCGGGTGAACTCCGCCACGCTCTTGTCCTCGTGGCAGAAGACCTTGACCACTTTCTGGCCCTCCATCTGTTCCTCGATGAAGCCGTTGATGGAGCCGAGGTCCTTCTGCTGCGCCACAAAGTAGCGGCCGGAGAGGGAGCCGAGCTTCTTGGTGGCGAAGAGGACCACCAGGACCATGCCGATGGTGACGGCCGTGAGGGGCAGGCTCAGCACCAGCATGGAGACAAAGACGCTGACCACGTTGATGGTGCAGTTGAGCAGCTGGGGCAGGCTCTGGCTGATCATCTGGCGGAGGGTGTCGATGTCGTTGGTGTAGATGGACATGATGTCGCCGTGGGCATGGGTGTCAAAGTAGCGGATGGGCAGCTTTTCCATGTGGGCGAACAGATCCTGCCGCAGGTCCCGCAGGGTGCCCTGGGTGACGTAGATCATCACGCGGGACTGGACGAAGCTGGCGATCACGCCGCAGGCGTAGAACAGGGCCACGCGGGTGATGGCGTGCATGAGGCCGGTGAAATCCGCCGTTTGCCCGGCCTGGACCTGCTGGACCAGGGGGAGGATATAGCTGTCGATGAGGGTCTTTGTAAAGAGCGTACCCTGCACCATGGCGAAGACGCTGACGAAGATGGAGACGACCACGAAAATGAGGTGCAGCCAGTATTTCCGGCCCACGTATTTCAGGACACGGCCCAACGTCTGGCCGGGGTGGTCCAGCTTGGGCCTGGGGCCGCGGCCGCGGGGGCCGGGCATGGTTCTTGCCTTTTCTGCCATTACGCTTCGCCTCCTTCGTCAAAGTCGCCGCCGCCGTTGGTCTGGGATTCGTAGACCTCCTGGTAGATGGCGTTGGTCTGTAACAGTTCTTCGTGGGTGCCGAAGCCGCTGATCTGCCCCTCGTCCATGACGAGGATGCGGTCGGCGTCCTGCACGCTGGAGACGCGCTGGGCGATGATGAACTTCGTCGTGTCCGGGATCTCCTGGGCGAAGGCCCGGCGGATCTTCGCGTCGGTGGCGGTGTCCACGGCGGAGGTGGAGTCGTCCAGGATCAGCACCTTGGGCTTTTTCAGCAGGGCGCGGGCGATGCACAGCCGCTGGCGCTGGCCGCCGGAGACGTTGGTGCCGCCCTGCTCGATGTAGGTGTCGTAGCCGTCGGGCATTTTTTCGATGAACTCATCGGCGCAGGCCAGGCGGCAGGCCCGCTGGCACTCGGCCAGAGTGGCGTGCTCGTCGCCCCAGCGGAGATTTTCCAGGATCGTCCCGGAAAAGAGCACGTTCTTTTGCAGGACCACGGAGACTTCGTTTCGCAGCGTCTCCAGGTCATACTCCCGCACGTCCCGGCCACCGACGAGGACTTGACCGGCGGTCACGTCATACAGGCGGCTGATGAGGTTCACAAGGCTGGTCTTGGCGCTGCCGGTGCCGCCGATGATGCCGATGGTCTCACCGGACGTTACCTTGAGGTCGATGTCCCGCAGGACGGGCTTTTCGGCGTCCTTGCGGTAAGCAAAGTCCACGTGGCGGAACTCCACGGAGCCGTCGGGGATGTCGAAGACGGGGTGCTCCGGGTTGGTCAGGTCGGGCTGCTCGTCCAGCACTTCGCAGATCCGCTGGGCGCTGGCGGTGGACATGGATACCATGACAAAGATCATGGAGAGCATCATGAGACTCATCAGAATGCTCATGCAGTAGGTCAGCAGGTTCATCAGCTCGCCGGTGGTGAGGCTGCCCGCCACGATGAAGGTGGCACCCAGCCAGCTGATGAGCAGGATCGAGGCATAGACGGTGAAGTTCATGAGGGGCATGTTCCAGGAGAGGATCTTCTCGGCGGAGAGGAAGCGGTCGTAGATATTCTGGGCGGCCTTGTGGAACTTGCTGGTCTCAAAGGGTTCCCGGACATAGGCCTTCACGACGCGGATGCCGGAGATGTTTTCCTGGACGCTGGCGTTTAAGTCGTCGTACTTCTGGAAAACTTCTTTGAAGTATCTCATGGCCTTGCTCATGATGAGGAAGAGCAGGAGGCCCAGGACGACCACGGCGACCAGATAGACGCTGGCCAGCCTGCCGTTGATGGCGAAGGACAGGACCATGGCGATGAGCATGGTGGCCGGGGCGCGGGTGCACATGCGCAGGATCATCATGTAGGCGTTCTGCACGTTGGTCACGTCGGTGGTCAGCCGGGTGATGAGGCTGGAGGTGCTGAATTTGTCGAGGTTGGAGAACGAGAAGGTCTGGACCTTCTCAAACATGGCCTGCCGCAGGTTCTTGGCCAGACCGGCGGAGGCCTGCGCCCCGAAGCGGGCGCTCAAAATACCCAGGGTCAGGCTGATGGCAGCCATGAAGAGCATGATGAGGCCGGTGACTTTGATATGATGGATGTCACCGGCGGACACGCCCTTGTCGATGATGGAGGCCATGAGCAGGGGGATGATCATCTCCATGATGACCTCGCCCAGCATACAGACGGGGGTCAGGATGGAGACGCGCTTATACTCCTTGACCTGGGATAGGATGGTTTTTACCATGGGGACCCTCCTTTGGGGAATTGAGATTGGCGCGGATGCGTTGGCAGAGGGAGAAGAAGGTGTCGATCTCGTCCGGCGTGAAGCCCTGCATGGCCAGCGTTTCCACGTCCAGGAAGACCTGGAACGAACGCTCGCAGACCTGGTCGCCCAGCTCCGTGAGACAAAGCTTTTTCAGACGGGCGTCTCCCGCCACGCTCTCCCGGCGGATGTAGCCCTTTTGCTCCATGAGCTTGACCACGCCGGTGACGGACGAGCGGGTGATGTTGAATGCTTCTTCAATGTCCTTCTGAAACACGTCCCGATCCTGGTTGTGCTTGAGGTAGCCCAGGATGCGGCCGTGCATGATGGTCAGCTCGTCCAGGCCGCGGGCGCTGGATTCCTCCCGGATGCGTCGGCCGAACGCGTGGTTCAGGACCTTGATCTGACGCCCCAAGAAACGCTCCAGCGACTGGTGACAGGACACGGCGATCCCTCCTTTTGTTGTTTGGTTCCAAATTGTTTGTTTCTAAACTGTTCGGTAACGTACATTTTAGCAGACTGCCCGGAAAAGTCAACCGTTAGATTATAACATTCCCCGCTTTTTCCGGTCGATGTTTTTAGCATTCTGACAAGAAGAGTGCCAGGACAGCAAAACGCCCCCCTGCCCAGGGCGGGCAGAGGGGCGAAACGATGCGTTTGCTGCTTGGATCTAGTTTGCTTTGTACAGGGGTGCCCCGTAGTAATGCCAGAGCGTGACGGCCATGTCGATGCGGAAGGCGTAGGCCGTGGGCTGGAGCTTGGTGGGGGCGCTGGGGGCGTTGAACATCCCCTTTTCGCTGGCCCAGGCCATGGCGCTCTTGGCCCAGTCGGAGATGCTGTCCTGGTCGGTGGCGGTGAGGGCCTGGGTGGGGGCGGGGCTGCCGGCGTAGCGCCAGAGCAGGGCGGCCATCTGCTCCCGCGTGATGTAGTCGTCGGGGGCAAACTGGGTGGGGGAGTAGCCGTTGATCATTCCCTTCTCCTTCGCCCAGGCCACGGCGGGGCCGTACCAGGCGGCGGCGTCCACGTCTTCAAAACTGGTCTGGGCGTTGGCCACGGCAGGAGCCCCGGCCATGCGGTAGAGGATGGTGGCGACCATGGCGCGGGTCATGCCCCAGTAGGGGCCGAAATAACCGTCTTGGATACCGGTCATATAGCCTTTCGTGCTGACGAAGTAGACGGGATTTTTCTGCCAATCTCTGTCGATGTCCTCATAGGAAAGGGTGGGCAGAGAGGGATCGTAAAATTCTACCGTCACGAGGGTATCTCCTGCTCCAACGACGAAGGAATACTTTCCGTTGCCCAGCGGCTTGCAGGGCTTGTCTTCGTCAGACCCAGAGGAATAGACGGCGGACTTGACCACATAGTTTGGGGCGGGCTTGGTGGTCAGGATGACGGTGGTCCCGGCGGTGGCGCGGTCAGCGGAAAGACTGATGGTGCCGTGGTGATCCTCCGCGAAGTGCCCCACGGTATCCGAAGAGATATGGTAGATGCGTTCCCCGGAGGTGATGGGCCAGGTGATGGTTAGGCGGGGTCGGCCAAATTCCTCCGACAGCTCTACTTTTTCTGCCCCAGGTACGAGAAAGAAATCCGGGGTCAGGCCGTCCAGGGTGTAGCCGTTTTTGGCGGACAGGTCCAGGTAGAGGACGTAGTCCAGGCCAGGCTCGAAGCCCTCCTCCGGGTCGACGCTGCGGTTCCAGCTGAAAATGGCACCGTACTGGTCGTTTTCCTGGGGAAAGACATAGTACATCTTGCCGCCCGTTTTGGGCGCGGGCAGGTGGATGACCCGCTCCGTGATGGGCTTGAGGGCCGGGGGAACGTAGTCCGGGCCTTTCTTCACGGTCAGGGTGACGGTGGCGGAATAGGTGGTGCCGCTGGCATTGGTGGCCTGGCAGCGGTATTGGCGGCCGTTCATGGCCGTGGCGGTGTTGCGGATGGTGTAGGTGCTCCGGGTGGCACCCAGAATATCCAGCCAGCCGCTCTCGTCCTTGGCCTGCCACTGGTAGGTGGGGTCACCGGTGGCCTGGGCGGTGACGGTGGTGCTTTGGGGCTGCTGGGGAAAGGCGGGCTTCTCCCCGGCGGCCAAGGCCGTGGGGGTGAGCAGACCGGCCAGCAAAGCCAGGCACAGGGTCAGCGCACAGATGTTTCGTTTCATGGGAAATCTCCTCCTTTGCCCCCAGTATACAAGATTTCCCAGGCAAACACAAGACAGGAAAACAAGCGCCCCAGGGACCGAGAGATCCCTGGGGCGCGGGGGGACGGGTGTTTTGCAGAGCGTCAGCTTATTCTGCGTAGTTGGTGAAGTAATTCTGGATGACGATGAAGGGGGTGCCCTTGTCGCCGGAGCCGGAGGTCAGGTCGCACAGGGAGCCGAGCAGGTCGGTGTACTGGCGGGGGGTGGTGCCCTCGCTGCTCATGTTGCCCACCAGGTCGTGGTGCTTGGACTTGATCTCCTTCTGGATGGCGGCCTTGAGCTCGTCGCCGGAGAGGTCGGCAAAGTCGTTGTCGGCCAGGAACTTGAGCTTCAGCTCATTGGGCTTGCCGGCGAGACCGGCGGTGTAGGCGGGGGAGACCACGGGGTCGGCCAGCTCCCAGATGCCGCCGATGGGGTCCTTAAAGGCACCGTCGCCGTAGACCATGACCTCCACCTGGATGCCGCGCTCCTTCTGGATGCGGGCCTGGATGGCGTCCACCACGGGCTGGCAGCTGCGGGGGAAGAGCTTGAGCTTTTCCTCGGTGGCCTTGTTGGAGCCGAGCAGGCCGTACTGGTCGTGGTAGCCGCTGCCGTCCACGGGGGCGGCCATCACGTCGGCCAGGGTGTAGACGGTCTTACCGGGCATGGCGGCCAGGGTGTCGCGGGTCTCGTTGCGGGTGTGGATGTCGCAGCAGAGGATCTGGTCGCAGAACTGGGCGATGTAGCGGCAGTCGTTGGAGAAGAGAAAGGTGGCCTTTGCGCCCTCGGCCTCGATGACCTGGCGGTAGAAGTCCAGGTAGTTCACGCCCGTGAAGGGGTGGACAGGGGAGCCGAAGGTGTCGATAAAGGCGGCTTCCTCAAAGTCGTACACGCCGCTGTAACGGTTCTTCACGTAAGCGGAGCGCTCCATGAGGGGGTTGCCCACCTCGTCGTTGGGGTAGCTGAAGAGGATGACCACCTCGTCCATGGCGCGGGCCATGCCCTTGAGGCACATGGAGAAGCGGTTGCGGCTGAGGATGGGGAAGACAAGGCCCAGCTTCTTGGCGGGGAACTTGGCGGCGATGTCCTTGGCGACCTGGTCCACGGTGACGTAGTTGCCCTGGGCGCGGGCCACCACGGACTCGGTGACGGCGATGATGTCACGGTTTTTCAGGCTGTAATTGTCCTCGGCCTCGGAAGCGTAGACGCTCTTGACCACGATGTCGACGATGTCGTCACCCTCCCGGATGATGGGGCCTTGTACGCCCCGGGAAATAACTCCTGCCATGGTGTGATTCCTCCAGTTATATGAGAATAAGAAAGTTTCAAAAGAAAACGACCGGAACTATTATACTAGGCTTTGGGCAGGTTGGCAAGGGATTTTTGCAAGAAAACAGAGACTTTACTGCGAAAGCTCACAAACCTCGGCCTTGCCGGCGGCACGGGAATACACCCGCATCAAAGCCCGAAAAACCAGCCGGACGGAGGGGCCGCAGTAGAGCAGCTGCCAGAGCAGGGCCATGGGCGTCTTGCAGTTTGGTTTTCGGCATAGAGAAAACGCTCCTTTTCTGAATTTGACGCAAAAAAATCCACAGGAACAAAACAAGACGTCTCGTTACTGCGGTTCACTGCGACATTGGATTTGGGTTTATTATAGCATGGGGGAGGGAGCGCTTGTAAGTGTTTTTTGGAGAGAAGGGTGACAAAAATTGGGAGGATCCCACGAAAAATTTGGAGGAATCAACGGAAATGGAGCTTTGCTTTGCAAAAAGGTGCGGTTCTACCTTAGTACACTACGGACTGCTTGCGGCAGGTAGCCCTCATTCGTCCGCTTCGCGGCCACCTTCCCCCTCGGGGAAGGCTCTCGCAACACCGTACAAACTTGAAATGTTGTACCTTCTTATGATATATAGTACTACTCAAAGCCTTCCCCTGGGGGGAAGGTGGGCCGGCGTTAGCCGGGTCGGATGAGGGCCACCTACCGAACGGAATCGGTTGTGTACTAAGGCGACAACATAAGTTTTAAACATAAAAAGACAGGAAAACCCAGGCCGGAGCGTCACTCCCGGCATCTCTTTTGCCCATCTCCCGAAGGATGCGGCGCATGGGGACGCACTTTCCACCACAAGGTTTTCCTGTCTTATTCTATGCTTAGTATAGCAGTTTTATCGTCCGCTGTAAAGAATCTTTTTATGTTTCAGTGTTTTTCTCCACGTTGTTTCCCCGATATACCAGAAAGACAGCACGGAGTTTTTATAGCCAACAGGATCACTCTCCACACGGATGCGTAAAATCATTTTAAAGCGTTCTTCCTGCTGCTCGAATTCTTTCAGAAGAACGGCAGTATTGGGTTTGTTTGCTTCTAAAATATAGTCTGGGTCTTCGATGATCTGCTTGAGATAAGAAACATATCGTTCAAAATCTCCTGGATGGCGCTCCTGGATGTGTTGAATTCGTTCCTCGGTAATGATGACCTCGTTTGTTATGAGATGCTCATTCACACATCTATATTTCTCTCTATCAAGGTAACCAATGACTTTCACGCGCACATCCTCTGCTTTCCTGAATTAAAACGATTATAGCATCTCATCGTTTTTACGTCAAATAGATAGATCAATACCTTGCTGTTCTGTCCTTGCGCTTTTCTTCCACCTATGGTATCATACCTCCAAAACATACGATTCTAGTAATAAAAGGAGGACCTCACCGTGCCAACGACGAAACCTTATGGCGGCTTCGAGCTGGGTCCCATTCGGCCCCCCAGCGAGGCGTATAGTTTATTGCTGCGCATCAACCGGGGGTGCGGGTGGAACAAATGTCGGTTCTGCGGCTTTTACCGGGACGTGCCGTTCAGCATTCGGACGGCGGAGGACGTGAAGAAGGACATCGACCTGGTGAAATACTGGGTGGACGTGTTCCAGCAGAAGGCCGTGCCGCGCAACCCCAGCTCGGATGCGGATTATGAGGCCTGCTCCATGGCCTATCATTGGATCCAGAGCGGGATGCGCTCCGTCTTCTTCCAGGATGGGAACAGCCTGCTGATGAATCCCGATGAGCTGACGGACGTGCTGGAATATCTCAACGCGACCTTTCCGCAGATCCAGCGCATCACGACCTACGCCCGGTCGGACACGATCAACCGCCTCAAGCCGGAGCGGCTGGAGCGCTATGCCCAGCTGAAGCTCAACCGCTTTCACATCGGTTTGGAGACGGGGAATGACGATATTTTAAAGCTCATGCGGAAGGGTGTGACCAAGGCCGACCAGATCAAGGCGGGCATCAAGGCCATGGCTGCGGGCATCGAGATCAACGAGTTCTACATGCCCAACATGGGCGGGCGGGAGTATGCCAAGCAGAGCGCCCTGGACACCGCCGACGTGATGAACCAGGTCAACCCGAACTTTATCCGCATCCGGTCCATGGCCCTGGCGGAAAATCTGGAGATGTACGAGGATTACGAGAAGGGGCTGCTGACCCGGCCCAATGATATTGAGACGATCCAGGAGATCCGGCTCTTTATCGAAAATCTGCACGGCATCACCAGCGTGGTGGACAGCGACCACATTTTAAACATCTTACTGGAGCTGAAGGGCAAGCTGCCGGAGGACAAGGACAAGATGCTGGGACTCATCGACTACTTCTTAGACCTGCCCCAGGAGCAGCAGGATATCTTCCGGCTGGGCCGTCGTTTGGGCCTCATGGGAGAGCTGCGGGACCTGCATAATTCGGTCTTAGTGGACAAGGTCAAGCGGACGATGGAACAGTCCCAGGTGGACCACTCGAATCTCGACGCTGTCTGCGACCGGCTGATGATCCGGGCCATTCCTATTTAACTAGGATGGGAACGAAAAATATTGTGAAAAATGCTTGACACGGCGGGATCGGTCGTGCTATACTCGAAACACCTATGAAAAGGGCTTATTTTTTGTGCGCGGAATACGGTATCCAAACGCAAAACCCTGGACCGTATCGGACATAGGGAGGCAGACCGAGGCCGATCCACACCGTGTTTCTTTTCCCCTGCCCAGGAGCAGGTGGAGCTTTGGAAGATTCGCCGGGATCGGAGTCGCCTGTGGAACGGGCAAAGGCCGATCGCCGGCGTTTGTTTTTTCCCAGGGCCGAACACTGTAAAGGAGGTGCCGCAACATGGCAAAAGCCGGTGCACGGGTGAAGATCACCCTGAGATGCAATGAGTGCAAGCAGCGCAACTACAACACCACAAAGAACAAGAAGAATACTCCCGACCGCTTAGAGATGAACAAGTACTGCCCCTTCTGCAGAAAGCACACCGTTCATAGCGAGACGAAGTGATGATGGCCCACATTCCCTGTAAGAAAGAAGGGAGGAACTGAATGTCTGAAAAAGAAAAGATGAGCCAGAACGGGACCGAGGAAACCGGCAAGGAGACCAAGCCCGCCAAGGCCGAGAAGACCAAGGCAGACAAACCCAAGGCCAAATCCGACAAGGAGAAAAAGCCCGGCTTTTTCAAGCGCCTGGGCCGCTTCTTCCGGGAGCTGAAGGCAGAGCTGAAAAAGGTTGCCTGGCCTACCCGCGCCGACACCATGAAGAAGACCGGCGTGGTCATCCTCTGCGTCATCGTCGTGGGCGTTATCGTCTGGATCTTCGATGGCATTGCCAGCGGCGTGGTCAACGCGCTCCTCGCCCTCTTCGGCGGCTAACTGCGAAAGGTGAATGAATATGGCTGAGGAAGCAAGATGGTATGTGGCTCACACCTACTCAGGTTATGAAAACACCGTAAAGGCCACGATTGAAAAGGCTGTGGAAAACCGGAACATGGGCGATCTGATCCTGGAGGTCAACATCCCCATGGAGACCGTGACGGAAGTCACCGACAACGGCCCCAAGACCGTAGAGCGGAAGGTCTTCCCCGGCTATGTATTGGTCAAAATGGTCATGACTGACGAGACCTGGCACCTGGTCCGCAACGTGCGGGGCGTGACGGGCTTCGTCGGTTCGGGCAACAAGCCCATTCCCCTCACCGAGGCGGAGATCGCCTCCCTGGGTGTGGAGAAAAAGGAAGTCGTCGTCAACTATGCAGTCGGCGACAACGTCCGCATCACCGACGGCGCACTGGAGTCTTTCCTGGGCGTCGTGGAAGAGATCGACCTGGAACGGCAGAAGGTCCGGGTCATCGTGTCCATGTTCGGCCGGGAGACCCCGGTGGAGCTGGACCTGGATCAAATCGAATCCATCTGACCCCGCGCGTTTTTGGAGAAAAACGGTTCGCGGGCGTGGGAGGAGCGGTGCGCCGCTCCGTCCAACCACATTTTCATAATGGAGGTGCTCTAAGTGGCACAGAAAGTAACTGGATACGTTAAACTGCAAATCCCCGCCGGCAAAGCAACCCCGGCCCCCCCTGTTGGCCCTGCTCTGGGTCAGCACGGCGTCAACATCGCTGCCTTCACCAAGGAATTCAACGAGCGCACCAAGAACGACGCTGGCCTGATCATCCCCGTGGTCATCACCGTCTATGCTGACCGCTCCTTCACCTTCATCACCAAGACTCCTCCTGCTGCCGTCCTCATCAAGAAGGCCTGCAACATCGAGAAGGCTTCCGGTGTGCCCAACAAGGAGAAGGTTGCCACCATCAGCAAGGAAGACGTGCAGAAGATCGCCGAGACCAAGATGCGCGATCTGAACGCCGCCAGCATCGAGGCTGCCATGAGCATGATCGCTGGTACCGCCCGCTCCATGGGCATTGTCGTTGGCGAGTAAGGCAGGAGGGTAAGAGATATGTTTAGAGGAAAAAAGTATCAGGACAGCGCAAAGCAGATCGACAAGGCTACTCTGTATGATGCAGCCGAGGCTATGGATCTGATCGTCAAGACTGCCCCTGCCAAGTTCGACGAGACCGTTGAGCTGCACGTCAAGCTGGGCGTTGACTCCCGTCACGCCGACCAGCAGGTCCGCGGCGCCATCGTCCTGCCCCACGGCACCGGTAAGGTGCCCCGCGTGCTGGTCTTCGCCAAGGGCGACAAGGCCGACGCTGCCAAGGAAGCCGGCGCCGATTACGTCGGTGAGGCCGATCTGGCGCAGAAGATCCAGCAGGAGAACTGGTTCGACTTCGATGTCGTCATTGCTTCCCCCGACATGATGAGCGTCGTGGGCCGTCTGGGTAAGGTCCTGGGCCCCAAGGGCCTCATGCCCTCCCCCAAGGCCGGCACCGTGACCCCCAACGTTGCCGGTGCTGTCCAGGAAGCCAAGGCCGGTAAGGTTGAGTATCGTCTGGACAAGACCAACATCATCCACTGCCCCATTGGCAAGGTCTCCTTCGGCGCTGAGAAGCTGGGCGAGAACTTCAACACCCTGATGGGCGCTATCATCAAGGCCAAGCCCGCCGCTGCCAAGGGCACCTATGTCAAGAGCTGCGTGGTGGCTTCCACCATGGGCCCCGGCATCAAGGTCAACGCCGCCAAGCTGGGCTAAGTTCCCCTTGATCTGAGCTGAGATCACACAAAATTTTATCAGAAAATCTGGGAAAGGTGCTTGACAGCGCCTTTCCCAGATGATAAAATATCACAGCGTTCCAAAGACAGCAGGTGCAAAAGGAAATCCTGCCGAGGATGCAGTTCATTAGATTTCTGATCTATGATTGCCTCACGTTCTCGTGTCTGTCTTGCGGACCGGGAGCGTTTTTTTCTTTGGTTCACATTCTAGTTTTGGAGGTGAAACAATCGTATGCCTAACGCAAAGATCCTCAGTGAGAAGCAGGCCATCGTCGCCGATCTGACTGAGAAGTTTAAGAACGCTGCTGCCGGCGTCATCGTGGATTACCGCGGCATCACCGTGGCCGAGGACACCGAGCTGCGTGCGCAGATGCGTGCCAACGGCGTGGAGTACTTCGTCGTGAAGAACACCCTGGCCCGTTTCGCCGCAAAGAACGTCGGCCTGGACGCCCTGTGCGACGTGCTGGAGGGCACCACGTCCATCGCCGTCTGTGAGGGCGACCCCGTGGCTGCTGCCAAGGTCGTGGCCGAGTTCTCCAAGAAGCTGGCCGCCCAGGAGAAGTTCATCATCAAGTCCGGTTTCGTGGACGGTAAGGTGATCTCCCCCGCAGAGGTGCAGGCCCTGGCCGAGCTGCCCAGCAGAGAGGTCCTGGTCGCCACCGTTCTGGGCACCCTTATTGCCCCCATCCGTGGCCTGGCTACCGTTCTGGACGCCAACATCTCCGGCCTGGCCCGCGTGATGCAGGCCATCGCCGACCAGAAGGGCGCGTAAGCTCTCCTCTGCTCCCGGTACGGCAACGTACCACTGACCCATCAAACATTCTGATCTACTATATTATTGGAGGTACACTACTATGGCAAGCGAGAAGATCACTGCTCTGATCGAAGAAGTTAAGGCCCTGACCGTTCTGGAGCTGTCCGAGCTGGTTCACGCCCTGGAAGACGAGTTCGGCGTTTCCGCCGCTGCTCCCGTTGCTGTTGCTGCCGCTGCTGCTCCCGCTGCTGAGGCTGCTGCTGAGAAGACCGAGTTCGACGTCGTGCTGGCAAGCTTCGGCGACGAGAAGATCAAGGTCATCAAGGCTGTCCGTGAGATCACCGGCCTGGGCCTGGCTGACGCTAAGGCTGTCGTCGAGGCTGCTCCTAAGGCCATCAAGGAAGGCGTTTCCAAGGACGAGGCTGAGGAGCTGAAGAAGAAGCTGGAAGAGGTCGGCGCAAAGGTCGAGCTGAAGTAATTTTACCCCAGCTGATTTTGTCTGAACACGAAACCCCCGCTGCAACACGCAGCGGGGGTTTTTGTCGTCTTACGGCGGAGAACTTGGTTTTATTGCAGGGCGGAAAAATCCGGGGCATAGATCAGATCATCCGGCAGCTGGGGGTGTTCCAGAAACATCATCAGGTAGATGGGGTAGTAGGTGATCTTGCCGTTGACACTGACGTTGCCGTTGTGGAACACATAGGCTTCGGGGATGGCGTAGGCGGGGTTCTCCAGGAGATTGTTCAGGGCGGCGTGCTTGGTGTAGTCCTTCCCGGATTTGATCTCCAGGGGCAGGACCTGGCCGGTCCGCTCCACGAGGAAGTCCACCTCGCCCTGCTTTTTGCTGTTGAAGTAGTAGAGGTCAAAGCCGTGGGCCTTCAGCTCTTGGGCGGCGGCGTTTTCGTAGACGGAGCCGAAGTTGATGTCCTGCTCCCGGTTCAAAATTTTCAGCTGGATGCCGTCCATATACATGGCAGAGAGCAGGCCCACATCCGAGAGGAAGAGCTTGAACAGATTGGCCGTCTTTGTCAGCAGCAGGGGAGAGACGGGGTCCTTGACGCTGTACGTCGGCAGGGCCACCCCGGCGTCCTTCAGCCAGAGGAAGCTGTTGCGGAAGCGGTCGAACTTAAAGTTGTCGTGCAGGTCTTTCAGGATGAAACGCTTGTTTTTCGCGTTCAGTTCGCTGGGGATGAGGTCGAAAATATCCTCCAGATAGAGCTTATTCTCCGGGTCATACTTGGCGATATCCCGTTTATATAAGGTAAGGATGGACTGCTGCTCCCGCACGACCTCCCGGATATTCTTCGTCTCCAAATAGCGCTGGACGGCGGCAGGCATCCCGCCGACGATGAGGTAGAGGCGGAACAGCTCCATCATTTTCTCGTGGATCACTGGGTCCACGGGCATTTTGTTCTCGAAGGACTCCCGCAGGGCGTCCAGCACACGAGGCGCGACGCCGTTGGCCTGGGCAAATTCGGCCAGGTCCAGGGGGTACATCTCCAGCACGTCCATGTAGCCCACAGGGACGGAACGGATGTCCTTCAGATCGACGCCCAGCAGGGAACCGCTGAGGATGTAGCGGTAGCTGCCCTCCTCCACCAGGAACTTGATGGCGGTGACGATCTCCTTACACTCCTGCACCTCGTCCAGAAAAATAAGCGTCTGGCCGGGGATCAATTCTTCCTCTGTCAGGGCGGACAAGCGGAGGAGGAGAGCATCGCTGTCCTCCGCCCCCTCGAACAGGGAACGGGCCTGCTTGTTTTCAATGAAGTTGATGCGGACGAAAGACGAAAACGCCTGCCGCCCCAGGGCCTCGATGATGTAGGTCTTGCCCACCTGCCTGGCCCCGGTGACGAGCAGGGCTTTTTTCTCATGTGACTGGAAAAAACGCCGGAGTTCGGCTTCGATGTTTCGGACGATCATGGTCGTTTCCCCCTTTTGAAAGGTAGTATAGCATAGCTTGTCCGTTTTTCCAAGGGTTTTACCCCCTGTTTTGTCCGTTTTTCCAACGAAAAAAGGGCCTATTTTGTCCGCTTTTCCAAGAGGGCGGTCTCTGCCTTGACAAACCGGATGCGGTCAGGGTATCATGACATAATATGATCAAAAACAGAAGCAGGAGGTGACGGCTGTGCGGATCATGGCCATCGACTATGGGGACGCCCGAACGGGCGTGGCGCTGTCTGACCCCACCGGGTTTTTGGCGGGGCAGACCTTCCTCATCAAAAGCCGGAAGGAAGACGTGGTGCTGGAGGAGCTGGCGGCCCTGGCCCAAAAGCAGGGGGCCGAGGAGCTGGTGATGGGCTACCCCCGGAACATGGACGGAACGTTAGGCCCCAGGGCGGAGAAATACGCCGCCTTTGCCGAGCGCCTGAAGGAGCGGACGGGCCTGCCCCTGACGCTTTGGGATGAGCGCCGGACCACGGTGGACGCCCACCGCATCTTAGGGGCCCAGGGCGTGCGGGCCAAGAACCGGAAGGACAAGATCGACTCCGTGGCTGCCACCCTGATCTTAGAAGGATTTCTGGACTGGAAACGCCTCCAGGCCCAGCGAGAGAAGGAGGAGCAAGCATGAAAAAGGAAAACAGAGAGGTCCAGTTTCACATCCAGTGCCGCCGGGGAGACGTGGGGCGCTACTGCCTGCTCCCCGGCGATCCGGGCCGGTGCGAGCTGATCGCCAGCTTTTTTGAAAACCCGGTCCACATCGGCCAGAACCGGGAGTATAACATCTACACCGGTACCCTGCTGGGGGAGAAGGTGAGCGTCTGCTCCACCGGCATCGGCGGGC
>OMNT01001879.1_pt1 | contig 18129 bp, 15 predicted proteins | sample 1672551 | NCBI WGS metagenome assembly OMNT01 (sample SAMEA3136698, study PRJEB25190) | human gut metagenome
GAGTTTTTCGCCGTAAAGGTCGATGGCGATCAGCTTTGTGCGCGTGCGCAGGATCTCCACGCCGACGGCCACGCGATAATCGGGCACGATGGAATAGGCGACGGCCTTGCGCCCGATCTGGTCGCTCGCTATCTGCCCGCTCCTGCAGATCATGCCCTCCTCTTCAAGCTCGGCCAGGTTTGCGGCCACAGTTGGACGCGACAGATGCAGCGCATACAGGATGTCCTGCTGTGAAACCTTGCGCTGCCGATATATATAATCGTAAATCTGCTGCCTGTTATTCGCCTTGATGTGGCTCGGCGTGATGCGTTTGGGCATGATATTGCCTCCTGTTCTGCATGGGAAACCGATGGTACAGCCATACGCTTCTATTTTAACAGATGTAATCTGCTGGATGCAATAGAGAAATAGCACTATTTGTAGATGGAAAATTTATGCAAATAACAACATTGACAAAGAAATGTTTATGTTATATAATCAAATCAATTAATGCAAATGATTTTACAAAATGAGTTTGACAATAATTAAACTGAGACTACAAATTCAAAACGAGGAGGCTTAGCTATGGGAATCGTTGAGAGAATGAGGCTGGACGGCAAAAAGGGTTTCGTTACCGGCGGCGCGCGCGGCATCGGCAAGTGCACCGCGACGGGCTTTGCCGAGGCGGGCGCGGATGTGGCCATCGTGGACCTTGATTATGAGACGGCGGTCAAGACGGCCAATGAGCTCGCTGAGAAGACCGGCCGCAAGGTCATCGCCATCAAGTGCGACGTGACCAACGTGAAGCGGATGGTGGACGAGGTCGTCGAAAAGCTGGGCGGCCTGGACTTCTGCCATGCCAACGCGGGCATCTGCATCAACGCGCCTGCGGACGAAATGACCTATGCGCAGTGGCTGAAGAACATGGATGTAAACGTCAACTCCATTTTCCTGACCGATACCATTGCCGGCAGATACATGCTGGCGCACGGCGGCGGCTCCATCATTAATACCGCCTCCATGTCCGCGCACATCGTCAACGTGCCCCAGCCGCAGTGCTCCTACAACGCATCCAAGGCCGCGGTCATTCAGCTCACCAAGAGCCTCGCGGTGGAATGGGCCAAGCGCGGCGTGCGCGTCAACTGCATCAGCCCCGGCTATATCGGCACCGAGCTGGTACTGGCTGCGCCGCACCTGCGGGCGCTGATCGATCAGTGGAACGCCATGGCGCCCATGGGCAGAATGGGCAAGCCCGAGGAGCTGGAGAGCATCTGCGTGTATCTCGCAGGCGACACCTCCACCTTCACCACCGGCTCCGACTTCATCGTCGACGGCGCGTTTACCTGCTTCTGATCGACGCTGCCTTTAACTGCCGACATTGACAGCGGCAAATGGATTTCGAATCATGCGCCTGAGAGAGGGCGTATAGAGAATAATAGGAGGAGAGAATATCATGAAGAAACTCGTTGCACTGATCCTGGCTGCCTTGATGCTGCTGAGCGTATGCGCGCTGGCGGAGACCACCGGCGAAACCGAAGGCGTTCAGGCGTCCCCTGAGCTCTATGCCAAGGCCGACCTGTCCATCCTGTCCGGCAAGAAGCTGGGCATCATCGGTCTGGGTGCGATCGGCGTTAAGGTTGCAAATGCGGCTGTTGGCCTGGATATGGAGGTCTGGGGCTATGACCCGTACCTGTCGGTTGACGGCGCACTCAAGCTCGACCGCTCGGTCAAGCACGTTACCGAGCTGGACGAGATTTTCGCAAACTGCGACTACATCACCATTCATGTTCCGCTGAACGCTGACACGAAGAACACCATCAGCGCAGAGGCGATCGAGAAGATGAAGGACGGCGTTCGCGTCATCAACCTCGCGCGCGGCGAGCTGGTTGACACCAAGGCAATGGCGAAGGCACTCGAGAGCGGCAAGGTTGCAGCATACGTTTCCGACTTTGCTTCCGACGAGATTCTTGAGCAGGAGAATGCCATCACGCTCCCGCATCTGGGTGCGTCCACGCCGGAGAGCGAGGACAACTGCGCTAAGATGGCCGTTTACGAGATCACCGAGTACCTCGAGAAGGGCACCATCCGCAATTCGGTCAACTTCCCGAACCTCAAGGTTCCGTACGAAGGCGGCTACCGCATCTGCATGATCCACAAGAACATCCCGAACATGATCGCGTCCATCACCTCCGCTGTTCGCTGCAACATCGAGAATATGGGCAATCGTTCCAAGGGTGACTATGCGTACACCATCATCGATACCGCAGAGGCTCCGACCGAGGCCAACCTCGACGAGCTGCGCGCAATCGAAGGTATGATCTCTGTCCGCACGATCTGATTGCCATAAAACCGATAAAACCGCTCTGAATGCAGATTCAGAGCGGTTTTTTGTTGCTTTTCTGTGCAAATTGAATATTGTCGAATTTGGTCGAATTTTCGTAGAATATGGAAATGCAGGATAAGACAGCACCGCAGCTCTCAGTGTGCGGTGCTGCCGAATGCTGCAGGATGACTATTTTTACAGGAGGCTTCTCAATGGAGAACATACGCATTTACGAGGCGGACGGCTACATTCACTTTATCATGCGTCCGGAGGACCTGATGCGGCTGCGCTACTCGACCGAAGCGAAAACGCCGTTTGCAGACTTCATGGACCGCTGGCTGACCCAGATGAAAACGCAGGTGCGCGAAAACACGATGGACGGCTACCGCTACGCATTTGAAAAGCACATCAAGCCGTTTTTCACCGCACGAGGAACAACGCTTGCCACGGCACGGCCGATGGATTTTCAGGATTTTGTCAACCTGAAATTCGATCAGGGGCTTTCACCGACTTCGATCGTCAAGTTTCATTCCATCATGCACAAGTGCCTGAAATACGCGGTAGCACTGCAGATTATCCCGACGAATCCGTCGGATAATGTCATGCTGCCCAAGCGGACGCGCTTTCGAGGACAGGTGTACGATCGGACGCAGATCAACATTTTTCTGGCAGCGGCGCTGCAGTCACCGGCAGAGGCGGCGTTTGTGCTGGCGGCAACGTATGGTCTGCGCCGCAGCGAGTGCGCCGGTCTGCGCTGGTGTGCCGTGGATTTTCGGGCACGGAGCATGGTCATCAATCATACGGCGGTGCTGTCCTCCGGACGTGTGATCTACGCGGACAGCGTAAAGACCAAATCCAGCTATCGGACGCTGCCGCTGTCCGACTCGCTCCGGCGGTATCTGACCGATCTGCGCCGCAGACAGAACGCCAACCGCAAAAAGTACGGCAAAGCCTACTGCCAGAGCGATTACGTCTGCTGCCGTGAGGACGGTTCGCCGCTCCGGCCGGATTACATTTCGCGTGAGTTCGAGCGGGTGTGCCGCCGCGCGTGCCTGCCGCGTATCCGGTTTCATGATTTACGGCATTCGGTTGCAACAATTTTACTGCAGCAGGGCTTTTCGCTCAAGCAGATTCAGGACTGGCTGGGGCATTCCGACATCTCCACCACGGCTAACGTTTATGCGCATGTGCCGTATGTGGAAAAGGTATCCATCGCCAAGAGCGCAACACCGATTATCGGAAACTGATGTGCATTCCGGGAATGTAACATAATCGTAACATTCCGGCGGGTTGTTTCACCATTGTTACACTTTGCCGCCTGACCTTGTATGAGCGTGCGTGATTGCTTATAATGTATATTGTATAAGAATAACAAGGATAGAGAACTTTACACAATATACAGGTGAAGCATATGTTCAAAAAAACACTTTCCGCGCTGGCGGTTGCGTGTGTGATGCTGGTGAGCGCGGCGGCGGCCGGCACCATTTTTCCGGCAGAGTACACCGACATTGACGGCGTGACACGCGCAGGCTATCTGGATGAGGACGGCATGACCGTACTCCCGTTTGCTTACGCACAGGCAGGCGATTTCGCGGACTGCGGACTCGCTGCCGTAGAAAACGAGCAGTGGCAGACGGCGGTGATCGACCGCACGGGCAAGCTCGTCATTGCATACACGGATTCGCCGGTTTCGGTGGATTTTTCGGATACGATGGTTGCGTATCGTTACACTGACCACAGCGTGTATTATGCGACTGACGGCAAGCACATTGGCTCATATCCGGGCGCGGTCGGCTTCTTTGAGGACGGACTGCTGCTGTGCAAAAATGCGGATACCGGGCTGTATTCCTATGTCAAGCAGGATGGTTCGACTGCCTTTTCGGGCAGCTACCGTAAGGCCGGTGCCTTCTCAAACGGCAGAACGCTTGTGCAGACGCAGGACGGCGATTATCAGGCGATCGACACCAAGGGCACAGTGCTGTATACTCTGCCGAATGACGTAACGCCTTCCTACATGACGATTTACGGCGAGAGCACGGTGGTCGTCACCAACGGCACCAATCAGGCACTGTATTCGCTCTCGGAGAGCAAACTGCTGACCGAGTTTCTGTACAACACCATTTCGGAGTTTCACGACGGCGAAGCCATGGTTCGTCAGATCAACCGCTGGGGCATTATGGATACCACCGGCAAGCTGCTGACGGCGCCGACGTATTACTATCTGTCCTACATGGGCGAGGGTCTGTACGCGGCCCGCAGCGAGGACGGTTCGGTTTCCGCGGTGGATGCGGGCGGCAGCCTGTCTTACCGCACACTGAGCTACATCAGCGGCTTCTCCGAGCTGCGCTACGGTCTGTCGTGGCACAACACCGCAGACGGTACGCTCATCTTCTTCCGCAAAAACGGCGGCTTTGCAGCATCCGTTAAAGAGGCGGAGAACCCGACCATTCTGACCGAAAACGTGGTCTGCGTCACGCAGGACGACACCCGCAAGTATATTGATCTGCGCAGCGGCAAAACGCTGTTCGAGCAGCCGAAGTCGTTCGACCTTGGCGGCGGTATCACTGCAAAGACCGTGCATTACGAAAAGTTCATGGGCTATCAGCAGGACGGCACGGAGCATGGATGGGATGTCGATTTTCCGGAGATCAGCGGCCTGAGCGACAAAAAGGTGCAGAACACCATCAACAGCGAAATCCGCTCGTTCTTCCTCAAGGGACCGTCCGTTACCGCCGAGTATGATGCGCTCGAGGGCAGCTACGGTGCGTCCGTGGAGGGCTCGGTGCTCGTTGTCTGGGCCAACTGCGAGAGCGGCAAAGGCGCCGGTTCGTCGGTCTGGAATAACTGTCTGGCGTTTGATCTGCACACCGGCACGCAGTACACACTGAACGACCTGCTGACCGGTGACTACATCGAGACGGTCAAGAAGCTGCTGCCGGACGATCATGCGATTTATCTGTACAGCTATCCGCGCATCAGCACGAAAGGCGTAACCTATTTTTACAACGAATACGAGAGCGCTTCCCGCCGAGCTTATACAGAGGAATATCTGCTGACGTTTGAGCAGCTTTCCGATGTGCTGAACCGGAACAGCGCATGCTATAAGGCGTTGATGACGTCGTATTCGCCCAAAGTTTCGGCTGCTGCGACCGGCTACAGCGATGTAAGCAGTACCTGCTGGGCACTGCAGTATATCAATACAGTGACCGAACGCAAGCTGATGACCGGCGCGAACGGTAAATTCCGTCCGGACGATAAGATCACGGCGGCCGAAGTCTGCACGACCATCGCGCGTCAGCGCGGTCTGTCCGGCAGCGGTGCACTGCCCGCAGGCGTTCGCGCAGGCGAGTGGTACTCGGATGCGGTCAGCGCGGTGTACGCAAACGGTCTGCTCGAGGGTCTGAGCGATAACTTCCGGCCGACGGCTGCCATGACCCGCGAGGATGCGATGCAGCTTTTTGCAAATCTGCTGCAGGCGGACGGCACTGCGGCCATGAGTGATGCCGAAACCGCACAGACGCTGGCGTCTGTCAAGGACGCAGGCTCTATCTCGGCGGACCGCCGAAATGCGGTTGCACTGTGTATGCAGAAGGGTTTGGTGCAGGGCTTCAGCGACGGCATGATCAAGCCGCAGGGTACGTTCACCCGTGCGGAGTTCGCAAAGCTGCTGACGACGATCTGAAGATAAGAGAAAGACCGATGAACCTTGGTTCATCGGCCTTTTTACTTTGCGTTGCATTTTGTCGAATCTTGTCGAATGTGAGAAATTTAGATGTTGACAAGTCGAATGAAATATTGTATAATAAAGAACAACAGTAAAATACAGGATTGCGGGGAGGTGACAGACAAATGGATATGTCACGAATTTTGATTGCCAAAACGGGAAAGACTGCATCGGAGTGGCTCCCGCTGGCGGTGCATCTGGAAGATACGGCCGGGATCATGCAATGTATGATTCGGGATATGATTCCGCCGTCTTTTCCGGAATCTTGTGCCCTCTCTCCGGAGGCGTTTGAAAAAACAGCAGTTTTTTTGGCATATGTGCACGACATTGGAAAGGCAATGCTTGTGTTCCAATATAAGATCAGCAGAAATCTTCCGGAGATGCGGAGCCGTCTGGAGCATTTTCAGCTGCAATTTCCTGAAAGCTATGAAAAGGATAAAATCAATGTGATCCCCCATGCACAGGCAGGGGAAGAAATTCTGGTCACGCTGGGGTGTCCTGAAAGTGTCGCCGCTGTTGTAGGAGCACATCATGGCATGCCGTCAGAGCACATACAGAAGAATCTGATGCAGCCGCGAAGAAATATCAAATTCTACGAGAATTACTATGGCTATGCAGAAGGAAATGTATCTTTGCTTACCGAAACCTGGAATCACATTTTACAAAGGGCGTTGCAAATTGCCCGGATCGATTCGGTGCAGGAGCTTCCGGTACTGACGAAACCGGCACAGATGCTGTTGTCTGGTCTGCTGATCATGGCGGACTGGATCGCGAGCAACACAGATTATTTCCCGCTGATTCCCACGGACGAGGACATTCCTGAAAATCCGGAAAGAATCGCTGATGCATGGGAAACGATCCAATTCCCCGAAATGTGGAAGTCTGCACGATTGGACTATTCCGATGCGGCATTTCGCAAAAACTTTTCGTTTGCACCGCGTCTGGTGCAGACAGAGTTTCTGAACGTGATAAAGAACATAGAGTCACCGGGAATCTGTATTCTTGAGGCTCCCATGGGGTGCGGAAAGACGGAGGCTGCCCTTGCCGGAACAGAAATCCTCGCTGCGAAATGCCGGAAAAACGGTATGTTTTTCGGGCTGCCGACACAGGCAACTGCGAACGGCATTTTTCCCCGCATGATGCAGTGGGGCGAAAAGCAGTCCCAGAATTTCTACCATTCCATTCAGCTGAAACATGGCAGTTCCGCTTTGAATACCTGCTTTCAGAAAATCCAGAGAGGGATACCGGAACAGGAAACGGACAGCGGACTGATCGTGCACAGCTGGTTCTGCGATAACAAGAAAGCCTGTCTTGCCGACTTTGTCGTTGCAACGGTGGATCAGATGCTGATGATGGCATTGAAGCGAAAGCATGTGATGCTTCTGCACGTGGGCTTGTCTGAAAAAGTAGTCGTGATCGATGAAGTGCATGCATATGATGCGTACATGAACGAATATCTGGAAATGGCTCTCCAATGGCTGGGGTACTATAAAACGCCTGTGATCCTGCTGTCCGCGACGCTTCCGGCAAGCCGGAGAATGTCGCTGGTTCGTGCATACCTCGGAATCAGAGAATCCGAAAAGGCCTTTGAAAACGAAATGGGGTATCCGCTTCTGACGTGGACGGACGGAACTGAGATCCGGCAAAAAAGATTGACGTATCAGGGAGCACATACGCATGTTCAGATGCACCCATGTACAGAAGATGCTGTTCTGGCAGTGGTTCAGAATGTTGTAGAGCATGGCGGCTGCGTTGGCGTGATCGTGAATACAGTGAAACGTGCACAGACTTTTGCGGAAGAAATACGAAATCAGACCCATGCAAAAGTGCTTTTGTATCATGCACAGTTTATATTCCCCGACAGAACATTAAAAGAGCAGGCTCTTTTGAAAACTGTTGGGAAAGACAGCAGTGCAGAGGTTCGTCGCGGAACCGTTGTGGTCGGGACACAGGTCTTGGAGCAGTCGCTGGACATTGACTTCGATTTGCTGATCACGGACATTTGCCCTATGGACTTGCTTTTGCAGAGAATCGGCAGACTGCACCGGCATGCCTTTCGGGAACAAAGACCGGAAGTTGTGAAAACTCCGGTCTGCTATGTCATCATGGACGAACTGCATGGGGAAAATACCGCGTCTAAAAAGATATACGGCGATTTCCTGCTGCATCGAACAGAGGAAAACCTGCCTGAAAGCATTGTGCTTCCGGACGATATATCGCCCCTTGTGCAGGCAGTCTATACGTTTTCCGAGGACGATGCGATGTATCAGACATATCATAATCAACAGGAAATCCAAAAACGGCGTGCACGCTGTTTCCGGATCGGAAAACCTACGGGAAAAGATATACACCGGCTGTTGTCCCGCGATATAGAAGATAAAAATGAATGTGAAGTGGAGGCAGCTGTTCGGGACGGGATTTCTTCCATAGAAGTGCTGCTGATGCGGCGTATGAAAGACGGCAGCATTTGCTTCTTGCCCAATCAGCATGGCGGCAGGAAAACAGAGGCGTTTCCGGACGAGGCAGAGTGTCGAGAAATTGCAGAGCAGAAGCTGCGGCTGCCGACAGTGTTCAGCCAGAAGTGGAGCATCGACCGGACGATTCACGAACTGGAAAAGCAGTGTCTTCCCTATGTGGAAAATTGGCAGAATTCTCATTGGCTCAAGGGTCAGCTTGTTTTGTTTCTCGATGAGGAAATGAACGGGGAACTGATGGGATTCCAATTGCACTACAGTTTTGAAAATGGTCTGGAGTATTGGAAAGCTGCCGAATAGGGGCAATACCGCACAAAGAGCGTCTGGCGACTTTGCACGCCATCTGCTTGCAAATTTCCCGTCATATTTCACAAAAATGCTCGTGAATACATCCAGTATTCACTCCGCTTTTTGTTTCATCTGACGAAAAATTTGACGACGCATCTGTCGCACAATCTTTGTGCGGTATTGCCTAAAAGCTTTAAGGAGGAGTGTTCATGAAAGAAATCGAATTCAATTTACTGGACGAACCGTGGATACGCGTGAGAGATGATTCCTGTCAGGTGCATGAAGTGTCATTGACAGACGCACTTCTTCACGCACATCAATATACCTCGCTAAGCGGTGAATTGCCAACGCAGGATATTGTCATTCTTCGTCTGATGCTTGCAGTGCTGCATACGGTTTTTTCCAGAGTCGATGCGGACGGCAATGCGGCAGAACTGGAAGACGAAGAAGAAGCGGTTGAGAGGTGGACAGATCTTTGGGAACTTGGTCAGCTTCCGGAGGAACCGATTCGCGAATATCTGGAAAAATGGCATGAACGGTTCTGGCTGTTTCATCCGGAAAGACCTTTTGGACAGGTGGCAGGGCTGGCATGCGGCACGCAGTATGGTGCTTCCAAATTGAATGGTGAAATTTCGGAGAGCGGTAATAAGGTCCGATTGTTTTCCTCTTATTTTGGCGAAGAAAAGACAGCACTATCCTATGCACAGGCGGCAAGATGGCTGCTGTATCTGAATGCATTTGATGATACATCAGCAAAGCCGACAAAAGAGGGAAAAGAAAAATCCGGCGGAAAGCTTCCGTCACCTGGAGCAGGCTGGCTTGGCAAGCTCGGAATTGTTTTTACCCGCGGTAAAAATTTGTTTGAAACGCTGCTGCTGAATCTCGTTATGGTAAACGGCGATCAAGTGGAAAATGAGGAAAAGCCGCTGTGGGAATCCGATACTGTACGTCGAGAGGAACGAACGGAGATCCCGTTTCCGGATAATCTTGCAGAACTTTATACACTACAGTCAAGACGTGTTTTCTTGGAACGTGAAAATGATACAGTGATCCGTTATTACCTGATTGGCGGAGATTTTTTCCAGAAGGAAAATGCATTCATGGAGCCTATGACTGTATGGAGAACACCGAAAAAAGAAAAGGATTCCTACGTGCCGAGAAGACACGATGCCAACAAGCAAATGTGGCGTGATTTTGCTTTGCTGTATGATTATAAAGAGGGAAATCATGTTGCAGGTGTAATTCAGTGGGTTCAGCGGATTGCGGAAGAAATTGACATGCAAATGGTGCAAACAACAATTGTATCCGTTCAATATGGAGATAAGGATTTCTTTGTGCAAAATGTATTCTGGGATTCTCTTATGGTAAACAAGCAGTTGCTGATAGACATTGGTGCAAACTGGCGGGAAAAAATCAAAGTAGAGATCAACAGATGCGAACAGCTTGCAGATGCCATTCGCAAATTAGCCGGTAACTTATATCTCGCATCAGGCGGAACCAAGGGCGATGCCAAGAGCTGGGATAAGACTTTTCTGAAATCCAGAGAATCTGCCAGTGCACAGCTGTACTTCCGTCTGGACATGCCGTTCCGTCGCTGGCTGGCTGGGATCACTCCGGAAGAAGTGGACTCTGCTGATTATGAAACAGAGGAAAGGGTATTTTCTGCATGGCAGAAAACTGCAAAGACAATCGCATACAGCTGTGCGGAAGAACTGGCAATGCATGCAGGAGATGCTGCTATGGTAGGACATGAGATAAAAAATGAGAAAAGCGGAGACAGTGTTCGATATTCTGCCCCGAAAGCAATTCATCAATTCCGCATACAGGTGGCAGAAATCTATAAAAAGATCTAGTGAAAGGAGATGAAATCATGTCAAAGATCGACGATGTCAGAAATTATACCTATCGGCAAATTCAGTTTTTGATCCGGCAAAAGGAAACCAGTGTCGGAAAAGCGATGCTTGCCAATCTGCGTAGAGGCATTGGAAAAACACCGGGAGAGCTTCCGGAATTGTGGGGAGCATTTCTGAATGAAATGCCGTCAGAACTTTACGGAAATTCCGGTATGCCGAGCGAAGGCGAGTGGGCTGTCTATATTGCATTGACTTTGTTTGCCCTGCATCAGCAGGGGAATGCTGAACCGGTGCACTGTGAGAAAGTATCCCTCGGCACGGCTGCTGCCAGGTTGATGAATGAAAAAACAGAAGAAGAACGAGGACGAATTCTGCGAAGATTTGGTCCGGTTGTTACGGCAAAGAGCATGCAGGAACTGTCACACCATTTAAGAGGATTGATCCAGCTCTGCAAAGCAAAAGGCGTGCGGCTGGATTATGTACAGCTTGCAGGAGATATTTACCGTTTTCAGTTTCTGGAGAGCCGGAAAGAAGTACAGCTTTCGTGGGGACAAGACTTTTATTATGTTGAAAAAGGAGAAAAACAATGAGTATTTATGTTGATTTTCATGTGTTGCAGACCGTTCCGCCCAGCTGTGTCAATCGTGATGACACAGGAAGCCCCAAGACCGCTGTCTACGGCGGTTCCGTCAGAGCGAGAGTTTCGTCGCAGGCGTGGAAGCATGCCATGAGAAAGGAATTCCGGGGCATGTTTGCGGAAGATGATCTGGGAAACCGCACGAAAAATGTTGTGCAGCTGGTTGCACAGGAAATGCAGTCTATAGATGCTTCTCTCGATGAAAAGAAGTGCCTGAAGAAAGCATCAGATGCATTGAAGGCAGCAGGAATCAGCCTGAAAGCGAAAAAAGAGGAAATCGAAAAGGCAGATGCGTTGTTTTTTATGAGCAACCGACAGGCAAAGGAAATTGCCCGACTTGCATGCGGGGACACAGCAGACAAAAATGATTTCAAAAAGGCTTTGAAGGAATATCCGTCTGTAGACATTGCCCTGTTTGGACGAATGGCTGCGAGCGACCCGACATTGAATTACGATGCCGCCTCTCAGGTTGCCCATGCGATCTCCACGCATGCTGTCCAGAACGAGTACGATTATTTTACTGCGGTAGATGATATTTCAGAGGACGACAATGCCGGAGCAGGCCACCTCGGAACCGTAGAATTCAACTCGTCCACGTTGTATCGCTATGCCAATGTGAATGTGTCTGAACTGCGGAAGACACTGGACGATGCCGCTGATGTGGCTGTGGTCGTGCGTAAATTTGCAGAAGCATTTATCCGTTCTATGCCGACCGGTAAGGAAAATACCTTCGCAAACCGCACATTTCCGGACGCTGTTTATGTGACGATCCGAATGGACCAGCCTGTCAACCTGTGCGGTGCATTTGAAAAGCCTGTTCGTGCATCGGAAGACGGTTATGCCACAGAATCGGAAAAGCGACTGGCAGCGTATGCAAAGAAAATATACAGCCGGTATGCGGCAGAGCCGAAGGCAGCTTTTTGCATTGGCGATGCACTTTCGGATATTGCACAGCAGATGTCTTTGCCGGAGCTTCTGGACACACTGGAATCCAATTTGCGGGAACAAGTCAGTGAGGCATAACAAAAATGGCAGTATTATTGTTGCGGTTGGCTGCCCCGTTACAGGCGTGGGGCAGTAACTCGAAATTTATCATTCGGAACACAGAACGGGAGCCGACGAAAAGCGGTGTGGTCGGAATGCTTGCTGCCGCACTGGGCATACAGAGAAATGATGATCCGAAAAAGCTAGAGCCGCTTACAGCACTGCGTTTTGGCGTTCGTGCGGAAAAAGAGGGCAGGCTTTTGAAAGACTTTCATATGGTGCATTCTCCTAAAACAACAGATGTTACAGAACGGCACTATCTTTCTGATGCGGTTTTTCTGGTAGCACTGGAATCGGAGGACACTGCCTTTTTGCAGAAAATTGCAGAGGCATTGCAGCATCCGGTTTATCCGTTGTATCTCGGCAGAAAATCGTGCCCGCCGACACTTCCGATCGTATGGGGTGTACGGGAAAAAAGTCTGGAAGCAGTTCTGAAAGAAGAACCGCCTCTTTGCAACGAGAAAGCCGGCACATTCCGCATCGCCTATGAAGTGCCGTTTGGTGGTATTCCGGTGCAGGACGTTCCGCAGTCGTTTTCTCAGCTGCACAGACAGCACGGCTGGCGTATGAAGTGCGAAGAGATCATCACCGGCAAAGAACATGACCCGTTTTCGGAATTGTGAGGTGTCGTATGTATCTGACAAGAATTCAATTAGATCTGACAAAGACGAAAACCATGCAGGCGTTGGTGGCACCAAAATTGTTTCACGGTGCCATTGAATGTGCAGAGCCGGAGGGAAGGACGCGGAAACTCTGGAGATTGGATACCCTCAATGGAAATCAGTATCTTCTGATTTTGACGGAATCTCCGCTGGACTTTTCGGAAGTTGTAAGGCAATTTGGCACAGGGACATGTGCAGAAACCAAAAAATATGATGTTCTGCTTGACAGGATTACAAACGGAAGTAAGTGGCAGTTCCGGCTGAAAGCCAATCCGGTTGTTTATAAGAAGATCGCACAGTCCAAAAGAGGAAAACCGGTTGCACATATTACTACTGCGTATCAGGAAGAATGGCTGGAAAAACAGGCGGCGAAACATGGCTTTGCACTGGAAGAAGACCAGTGGCTTGTAACAGAATCTAAATGGTATCGTTTCCGAAAAGGGGACAGCAGGCAGTATGTGCGGATACTGGCAGTTACATATGAAGGGGTTCTGACTGTGACAGATGCCGAATGCTTTCAGTTATCCCTTATGCAGGGAATCGGCAGAGGAAAGGCATATGGACTTGGAATGCTGACCGTGGCAGGGGAGCACTGATGGCAGAACAAAACGGTATGGAAAAGCCGGATTTGCAGGCACTTCCGACGATCAACGACCGTATGACGTTTCTCTATCTGGAACACTGCAAGATCCATCGGGAAGACGGTGCGATCACAGCACGTGATCTGGAAGGCACGCTGTACATTCCGGCGGCAGCAATTACTGTGCTGCTGCTTGGACCGGGGACAGACATTTCTCATCGAGCCATGGAACTGATCGGTGATACGGGGATCAGTGTGATCTGGGTCGGAGAACATGGGGTGCGATATTATGCACATGGGCGAGCTCTGAATTCTCACAGCACGTTGCTGGAAAAACAGGCAAAATTGGTTTCTAACACCAGAAAGCACCTTGATGTTGTCCGCAAAATGTACGAGATGCGGTTTGCAGATGCAGATGTGTCAGGCATGACATTGCAGCAGCTGCGGGGACGTGAAGGTGCACGAATGCGAAAAATCTATCGGGAGCAAGCAAAAAAATGGGACGTTTCGTGGGACGGGAGAAAGTATGATGCAGAAGACTTTTCTGCAAGCGATCCGGTGAATCAGGCTCTTTCTGCCGGAAATGTCTGCCTTTATGGGCTTGCTTCTGCGGTAATCACTGCACTGGGCTGTGCACCGAGTCTGGGATTTATCCATGTCGGGCATGAATTTTCATTTGCCTATGACATTGCAGACTTGTATAAAGCAGAGGTCACGATTCCGCTTGCCTTTGAACTGGCAGCAGAGGAGCCGCCTGATCTTCCCAATATCATGCGTAGAAGGGTTCGGAATGTGTTTTCGGAAACCAAGCTGTTGGAGCGAATGGTGAAAGATGTCAAATATCTTTTGCAGGAATCCCAGCCGCAGGAGCAGCAGGAAGTTGTTTATTTGTGGGACAATTTGAAAGAACATGTGGAGTACGGCATTTCTTATGGTAAATATGAGGCTGGAATATGATTGTACTTACGATAGCAAATTGTCCGCCGAAACTGCGTGGAGATCTTTCAAAATGGCTGCTTGAGATCAATACAGGTGTTTATGTGGGGCGTGTGAGTGCCAGAGTTCGTGAGGCACTCTGGCAAAGAGTTTGCGAGAATATCCGTGACGGACAAGCTACGATGGTGTTTACTGCGAACAATGAGCAGCATATGGATTTCTATGTGCATAACACGGCATGGGAGCCGGTCGATCTGGACGGCATAAAACTAATGAAGCATCCGCATCGTCATAACGCCGCGGAGAGTGGTTTAAAAGCAGGCTTTAGTAATGCTGCAAAACAGCGAATGGGAGCAAAGAAACGCAGAAGATCTGGTTCCCGTTCAGATGCCGACAGTGTGGAAGAATCTTTTGTAATTATCGACATAGAAACAACAGGCCTTGCAGCTGAAAAAGATGAAATTCTGGAACTTGGAGCAATACGGGTTCGGAATGGAAAGTGTGTGGACGAATATCAGCAGCTGATACTGGTTCATAATGAAATTCCTGAAACGATCACTGCATTGACGGGAATTGAGAATGCATCTGTCAAAGCAAATGGAATCCCTATTCAAGATGCCTTAGCTGCATTTTATGATTTTATAGGAAGCAGTATGGTGTTGGGGTATTGTATTGATTTTGATAAAAAATTTCTCGAAACTGAAAGCCAAAGAAATGGCATGGATTTTCCAGAAATGGATACCTATGATGTAATGCAGGCTGCAAAAAGCAAAATAAAGGGGTTGAGAAGTTATAAACTCGAAACAATAGCAAACGTATTGGAAATTCCGGCAAAGCAGGAGCATCGTGCACTGGCAGACTGTCAGCTTTTGTATCAGGTGTATTGCAAACTAAATGAAAATGAAGCAGGCTGATGGAAAAAGTAACGCTGTTTTGGGATCTTTTTAGTCTTTTCCCCGCATAGGCGGGGGTGATCCTGCCGTTTGTTTCTTCAAAATTCATGTTGCTTTCTTTTCCCCGCATAGGCGGGGGTGATCCCGATATGCGTTTCGTTTGATGCCGGAACAGCTGCTTTTCCCCGCATAGGCGGGGGTGATCCCGTCCTGCATGGTGATGTTCTGCACCTTACCGTCTTTTCCCCGCATAGGCGGGGGTGATCCTATGCCATACGTTCCTGGGTATTTTCCAGTTCGACTTTTCCCCGCATAGGCGGGGGTGATCCTGTAGGATGCACCGGCGGTCAGTTTGCCGATGACTTTTCCCCGCATAGGCGGGGGTGATCCTAGAAAGGAGTCTTTATCGTGTTTTCTCTTACACTTTTCCCCGCATAGGCGGGGGTGATCCCGACAAAGCGTGAGTTGATGCAGCCGGACGAAGCTTTTCCCCGCATAGGCGGGGGTGATCCCTGTGATCTCGCCGTCATCCGGAACCGTAAAGGCTTTTCCCCGCATAGGCGGGGGTGATCCTATCCGACAACGACATCGCCAAAGCAGAACAAACTTTTCCCCGCATAGGCGGGGGTGATCCTGGTACATAGACCTTGCAAAAAAACGTTTGAAACTTTTCCCCGCATAGGCGGGGGTGATCCTAAATACTGGTGTTGGCATAATCCAAAGAAATTCTTTTCCCCGCATAGGCGGGGGTGATCCCTGGGCGGTCTTGTCCAGACCGTCCCAGTCAGGCTTTTCCCCGCATAGGCGGGGGTGATCCCGCCGGAAGCCTATGTGCAGATGCAGTGCGACTCTTTTCCCCGCATAGGCGGGGGTGATCCTGGTACGCGAAGGGTGCCGTGCTGCATCAGCCGACTTTTCCCCGCATAGGCGGGGGTGATCCTACCGATCAGCATCAGAGCACCGAACACCGGCACTTTTCCCCGCATAGGCGGGGGTGATCCCATGTATGAAGTTGGATTTCAGTCCATTTCCGACTTTTCCCCGCATAGGCGGGGGTGATCCCAACGGCGGGACAGAAGTCACGATACCAGAGGACTTTTCCCCGCATAGGCGGGGGTGATCCCCTGACGATCAGCAGCGAAAAGGTGGAGTCCACCTTTTCCCCGCATAGGCGGGGGTGATCCCTACATTTTGACGCTACAATCTGCGGGATTTTCCTTTTCCCCGCATAGGCGGGGGTGATCCCAGGAAGCACAAAGTCATATGACAACAAAACCACTTTTCCCCGCATAGGCGGGGGTGATCCCCACGTTTCAAGCTGCCTTTCAGCTTTGAAAGACTTTTCCCCGCATAGGCGGGGGTGATCCTATAGTTGTTTATGATATGAAGCGTTTCGCGTACTTTTCCCCGCATAGGCGGGGGTGATCCCTTTACGCAAAACGTTTACAGCCCGAAACCGCTCTTTTCCCCGCATAGGCGGGGGTGATCCTCCGTATTCGTCCATACGCTTTAGAAATTCTTTGCTTTTCCCCGCATAGGCGGGGGTGATCCAAGGAGCAGCTTTTGAAAGCGGCTTCTTCTTCTCTTTTCCCCGCATAGGCGGGGGTGATCCTATCTGTATTTTAGCGCCCCTGTCGGATTAGTACTTTTCCCCGCATAGGCGGGGGTGATCCGCAAATCCACCAGCCGCAATGATTTTCCGAATACTTTTCCCCGCATAGGCGGGGGTGATCCCCTTGGTTGGTTTGATCGGGATAGGCTGTCGAACTTTTCCCCGCATAGGCGGGGGTGATCCTGGCTGCTAGTATTCCGGGGCGGTACATCGCCCCTTTTCCCCGCATAGGCGGGGGTGATCCTGAAAAGAGGTGGGAATAAATGGCAACCGTGAGCTTTTCCCCGCATAGGCGGGGGTGATCCTTTGCACGTGTGGAAAAAATGCCCTTTGTGAAGCTTTTCCCCGCATAGGCGGGGGTGATCCCGTAAACCGGACCCAAGAAATCATCTCCAACAGCTTTTCCCCGCATAGGCGGGGGTGATCCTCTGTCAAGCATCATGAGAAGAGCATGGGAAATCTTTTCCCCGCATAGGCGGGGGTGATCCCTGACCTGTGCTTAAACCATCAGCTTTTTTCGCCTTTTCCCCGCATAGGCGGGGGTGATCCTGCCTATATCGCATGTATCTAGCCGAGGACAGCCCTTTTCCCCGCATAGGCGGGGGTGATCCCTTCGGTTGCATCAATCCATGCGATTGATGCCACTTTTCCCCGCATAGGCGGGGGTGATCCCAGCAGAACGGAGGAAGCGAAAATGGAGGATATCTTTTCCCCGCATAGGCGGGGGTGATCCCGACGTTCGGCGGCAGCCTTGGACACCCCGCAACTTTTCCCCGCATAGGCGGGGGTGATCCTACTTGTCATGCCCTCCAGAGTGATCTTTTCGTCTTTTCCCCGCATAGGCGGGGGTGATCCTACTTGGTACAGCTGGGAATACAAGGGTTAAAACTTTTCCCCGCATAGGCGGGGGTGATCCCCATGCCCCACGGCTTTGCAGAAAAGTTTTAATCTTTTCCCCGCATAGGCGGGGGTGATCCTACCACATCATTCGCATCGACAACCAGTTACACCTTTTCCCCGCATAGGCGGGGGTGATCCCGCAGTTTGAACAAGTGAACCAATGGGTTCGAACTTTTCCCCGCATAGGCGGGGGTGATCCTGGTACATAGACCTTGCAAAAAAAC
>OMNT01001882.1_pt1 | contig 18117 bp, 18 predicted proteins | sample 1672551 | NCBI WGS metagenome assembly OMNT01 (sample SAMEA3136698, study PRJEB25190) | human gut metagenome
CACCGAGCGCAACGGCATCTATATCATCGATCTGCAGAAGACCGTGAAGAAGCTGGAGGAGGCTTACAGCTTCGTGCGTCAGCTGTCCGAGAGCGGCCAGTCCCTGCTGTTCGTGGGTACCAAGAAGCAGGCTCAGGAGGCCATCAAGGATGAGGCCCTCCGCTGCAATATGTACTATGTCAACGCCCGCTGGCTGGGCGGCATGATGACCAACTTCAAGACCATGCGCACCCGTATCGACCGCCTGAACCAGCTGAAGACCATGCAGGCCGACGGTACCTTCGATATGCTTCCCAAGAAGGAAGTCATCAAGCACCTGGGCGAGATCGAGAAGCTGGAGAAGTATCTGGGCGGCGTGAAGGAAATGAAGAAGCTGCCCGGCGCCCTGTTCATCGTGGACACCCGCAAGGAGCGCAACGCCATCGCCGAGGCCCATCGTCTGGGCATTCCCGTTGTGGCTATCGCCGACACCAACTGCGATCCCGACGAGATCGACTATCCCATCCCCGGCAACGATGACGCCATCCGCGCCATCCGCCTGATCTCCTCCGTCATGGCCAACGCCATGATCGAGGGTCGCCAGGGCGAGCAGACCGAGGAAGCCGCTGCCGAGACCGCTGAGTAAGCGTATATTTTCTGGCTGTATCACCGCGTAACCACGGGGCAGGGTGTATGCCCTGCCCCTTTTACCGTACTATTAAGAAATTGGAGGATATTACAATGTCTTTTACTGCTGCTGATGTGAAGACCCTGCGCGAGATGACCAGCGTGGGCATGATGGACTGCAAGAAGGCCCTGACCGAGTGCGACGGCGACATGGACAAGGCTGTTGAGTACCTGCGGGAAAAGGGCCTGGCCAAGGCTGCCAAGAAGGCCGGCCGCATCGCTGCCGAGGGTATGTCCTATGCTCTGGTGGAGAACGGCGTGGGCGCCCTGGTGGAGGTCAACTGCGAGACCGACTTCTGCGCCAAGAGCGACCTGTTCGTGGCCTTTGTCAAGGACATCGCCAAGGTGGTTCTGGACAATGATCCCACCGATGTGGACGCCCTGATGAACTGCAAGTATCCCGGCACCGAGCTGACCGTTTCCGAGACTATGCCCGAGAAGGTCATGTCCATCGGTGAGAACCTGCAGATCCGCCGCTTCGTCCGCTTCGCCGACAACACCAGCGTGGGTTATGTCCATGCCGGCGGCAAGATCGGCGTGCTGGTGAATCTGGCTGCCGACGTGGACGTCACCGAGATCGGCAAGAACGTTGCCATGCAGATCGCTGCGCTGAATCCCCGCTTCTGGGATAAGTCTCAGGTCACCGAGGACGTCCTGGCCGAGGAGAAGAAGATCGCTCTGGCCCTGATGGACAGCGATCCCAAGATGGCCGCCAAGCCCGCTCAGGTCAAGGAAAAGATCGTCATGGGCAAGATGAACAAGTTCTATGAGGAGAACTGCCTGCTGCAGATGGAGTTCGTCCGCAGCGACATTTTCCAGGGTACCGTGGAGCACTACATTGCCGACGCCGGCAAGAAGCTGGGCGGTTCCGTGAAGTTCGTCAACGCTGTTCGATTCCAGACCGGCGAGGGCATCGAGAAGAAGCAGGAGGACTTCGCCGCCGAGGTTGCTGCTCAGATGAATATGGGCAAGTAAGCCTGTTCTGCCCCGTTTTATTCAGCATAAGCTTCCGTAGGAAGAAATAAAATGCACCCCGCTGTCAGACAGCGGGGTGCATTTTATAGCCGCATTGTTATGCTGTGCAGTAAGATGTTCAGGCCTTCTCTGCGGATTCCTGCTCCTGCCGCAGCTCCTCCTTGGCCTGCTGCAGGATCTTGCGGTCGTGCTTGGTGGTGAGCTGACTCTCGTCGAATTTGGCGAACATGTCCGGGCGGCGGCGCATGGTGCGTTTGTAGCTTTCCTTCTTCCGCCAGTCGTCCACGTTGCCGTGGTGGCCGGACAGCAGCACCGGAGGGACGGCCCGGCCGTGCCACACCTCAGGGCGGGAATACTGGGGATATTCCAGCAGTCCGTTCCAGTGGCTCTCATCGGTGTAGCAGCTCTCCTCCGGCAGAACGCCGGGAACCATGCGGCACAGACAGTCCGCCACAGCCATGGCGGGGATCTCGCCGCCGGTGAGGACGAAGTCGCCGACGGAAATTTCCTCATCCACGCACTCGTCCAGGAACCGCTGGTCCACGCCCTCATAGTGGCCGCAGACCAGGATCAGATGGTCGTAGTTTGCCTTCAGCTCCTTGGCCACCTGCTGGTCAAACACCCGGCCGCAGGGCGACATGTAGACGGTGTGGACCCGATGGCCTGCCTCCTGGCAGATATGCTCCCAGCAGCGGTACAGAGGGTCCGCCTGCATGACAGCACCCCGGCCCCCGCCGTAGGGGTAGTCGTCCACCTGCATCTGCTTGTTGGTGGTGTAGTCCCGGATCTGGTGGGCGACGATTTTGATATAGCCCCGGTCCTGGGCCCGGCCCATAATGGACTGGCCCATCATGGCATCAATGGCGTCGGGGAACAGGGTCATGATGTCAATCCTCATCGGTGGCCAATCCTTTCATCATGTGGACCCGCATTTCTCCGGCGTCAGGGTCCGTGCTCTCGATAAATACGCCGGGCACCGCCGGGATGAGATACTCCCGCTGGCCGCGGACCTGGTAAATTTTATGGGCGGGATAGGTGAGGACCCGATCAATGATGCCGATCTCCTGGTCGGTGGCGCAGTCTATCACCCGCAGCCCCAGCAGCTCCTGGTCGAAAAACTGCCCCTGGGGCAGGTGGGCGTCGGTGCGGCGAATGGATACGGTCTTTCCCTTCAGAGCCAGGGCCGCGTCCATGTCGTCCACGCCGGGCAGGGTCATCAGCACCGTGGACTTATGGACCCGGGCGCTGCGGACCTTCACCGGCTGATTGTCTATATAAATGGTGTCAAATTCCGTGAGAAACTCCGGGTCAAAGCCATGGGGGTTTACCTTAACCTCTCCCCGGATGCCGTGGGCGTTGACGATCTGCCCCACGGGGATGAATGCAGGCCGCATAGTCGTTCTCCTTTGCTGTACAAGTGACTCCATCATACCACATTTGTGCCCTGTTTTCAACGGTGCGATTTTTGTTGCCATTCGTAACTTTCTGTAACTTTTTTACCAGTAATCCCCTGATCCGGGCGTGTCAGAACCCGCTCAAATCCGGTGCCGGTGGTGCTAAGAATTCAGGAAATAGCATAAAACTTGACAAAAGTGGGTATAAGTGATATACTCCTACCATATTTTGAAATAGTAACAAAAGTTACAAACCGGTAAACGAACCGGAAATCTACCTCTTGGGAGGGTATATGAAAGACATGAAAAACAGGGTTTGGCGGGCCATTTCCGCCGTGGCCATGCGGGAGCACTGGCGGGTCCGCCGGGTGCTGCTGCTGGTCATGGTGGCCGTGACCGCGCTGAGCATGGTGACGGTGAAGAGCATGGGCGATACGGTGCAGCCGCGCCGGGTGTATGTGGTGCTCACCGAGGACGGCAGGACGGAGATCATCTCCGGCCGCCCCAGCCGGGACAAGAGCTTCGGTATTCTGGAGACCCGGGTGGATTATAACGCACGGGAGGCCCAGCTGCTGCTGCAGCACGGTCATGATATTACCGTCACCAGCGGGGAGGAATCCCGCACCGTACAGACCCGCAGCGAAACGGTGGACCATCTGCTCCACCGGCTGCATATGGAGCCTGCCGACGACGAGATGGTGTTCATTGACTTCACCGGCGACACGCCGTCCATCTATTTCCGGACGGAGATGACCCGCCAGCGGACGGTGCAGCTGTCTGTGGGCTACAGCAGCCGCCGGGTGGTGAACCACACCCTGGCCAAGGGCACCGAGCGGGTGATGCAGCAGGGTGTGCCCGGCACCATCACCAACACCTACACCGACACCTACCGCATGGGCTGCGTGGTATCCACGGAGCTGACGGACACCGTCACCGACGGCGCGGTGGAGGAGGTTGTGGAGTACGGTACCCGGGTTACATCCGTGGACCGGTCCGACCGGCTGGTATCCGTACACAGCAACGGGGACGGCTCCGGCTATCTGCTGTTTGCCTCCGGCGACACCATGACGTTCTCCCGGACGCTGGTGTGCAGCGCCACCGCCTATTCCATCGGCACCCGGACGGCTTCCGGCCGCCCCACGGCGGTGGGCAATATTGCGGTGGATACATCCGTGTTCCCCTATGGCACGCGGATGTACGTTCAGACGGTGAAGGGCTCCTGGCATTACGGAATGGCCACGGCTGCCGACTGCGGCACGGCCATCAAGGGCAACAAGATCGACCTGTGGTTCAAGACCTACTCCGAGGCCTGCGACTGGGGCCGGCGGGACTGCACCGTGTACGTCCTGGACTGACGGAACAACAGAATCGTGAAACGGCAAAAAGCACCGATGCGCGGCATCGGTGCTTTTTTATGCAGACAGGCACGTTTGGGGTGCCGGGCACATATATTGGCCTATGCAGCAACGGATGGAGGCGTTTTGATGGACCAGAAGGAAATGATGGAGCGATTGAAGCGGGACCCGGCGGCCTTGCAGGCGGTAATGCAGTCCCAGGACGGACAGATGCTGCTGCGGCTGCTGTCCGGCAGCGACGGGGGGCGGACTTTGCAGCAGGCGGTCCGCCAGGCTGCGGCGGGAGATGCTGCGGCCATGAGCCAGATGCTTCAGGGCATTATGAGCAGCCCACGGGGAGCGGCCCTGGTGCAGCGTATCGGCGAGAGCCTGCAAAAATAGGGAAGGAGGGACGGCAGTGTCGGAGCTGGAGGAAAAACTGAACGCGCTGCTGTCCGACCCCAACAGCATGGCCCAGGTCATGCAGATGGCGCAGCAGCTGTCCGGGGCTATGGGGGAGCAGAAGGCCGCGCCCCCTCCGCCCCCGGTGCCGCCGGCTCCTGATCTGGGGGCGGCCCTGGGTGGCCTGGACCCGAAGCTGCTGGGGAAGCTGCTGCCTCTGGCAGGGGAGCTGGGAACGGAAAACAGCGCCGCCATGCAGCTGCTCAACGCCCTGCGCCCGTTCCTGAAGGAAGAAAAGCAAGGGAAAATCCAACGGGCGGCACGGCTGGCGCGGCTGATCCATGTGGGGAAGAAGCTGTTGGCGGATTGGGAGGGGTAGCCATGTATAACCGCTATATCCGCAATGATAACGGCGTATACGACCGGGTGCCCCAGCAGGAGACGGCTCCGCCGTCCCGTCCAACACCCCCGCCCAGACCGGATGCACCGCCTGAACCGGGGCTGCCGGGGCCAGAGCAGCGTCCGCCTGTCCCGCCGCCGGCGCCGGAGCGGCAGTTTCTGAACCGTCTGCTGGGAAAGCTGCACCTGGGGGACATGGATGCGGGAGATCTGCTGTTGCTGCTGATCCTGTTTTTCCTGTTTCAGCAGAAGGCGGACGAGGAGGTCCTCATTGCCATCGGGCTGCTGCTGATCCTATAAAAATTGCGCTGCCGGAAGGGCAGCGCAATTTTTATGTACGGGAGTTACGCGTTGTAAACGGCCTTGCAGCCCAGGTAGTTCATGTAGCAGTCCAGCTTGCCCACGGTTTCGAAGGGGGAGTGCATACTCAGCACGGGGACGCCTGCGTCGATGGTGGTGATGTTGCGGTTGGCCATATACTGGGCCACGGTGCCGCCGCCGCCGGCGTCGATCTTGCCCATCTCGCCGATCTGCCACACCACGCCGGCCTCGTCCAGCACGCGGCGGACATAGGCCACGGTCTCGGCCCCGGCATCGGAGGAGCCGCTCTTACCCCGGGCGCCGGTGTACTTGCAGATGCCCAGGCCGTAGTTCACCCGGGATTCGTTGCGCTTTTCATACACCTCGGCAAAATTGGGGTCGAAGGCGGCGGTAACGTCAGAGGACAGGCAGAAGGAGCTCTCGTAGCACACCCGCAGGCTGACGCCCTGCCCGTCGCACAGGTCCTCCATGAAGGTGTCGAAGAAGGCGGACTGCATACCGGTGACGCCCATGGAGCCGATCTCCTCCTTGTCGGCCAGCATGCACACGGCGGTCTTTTCGGGAACGTCGATGTCAAACAGGCCCTTCAGTGCGGCATAGCTGCACACCCGGTCGTCGTGTCCGTATGCGCCGATGAGGCTGCGGTCCAGGCCCAGATCCGTGGCGTTGAAGGCGGGGACCACCTCCAGCTCGGCGGAGGTGAAGTCGTCCTCGCAGATGCCGTATTTCTCGTGGAGCAGGTCCAGCACCCGCAGCTTCACGCGGTCGGAGTCGCCGTCCTCACCCAGGGGGCGGCTGCCCATGAGAATGTTCAGATTCTCGCCGGGAATGGCCTCGCTGAGGGGCTTTTTGCCCTGCTCCGCACCCAGGTGGGGCAGCAGGTCGGTAATCACGAACTTGGGCTCGCTGCCCTGGCCCAGAACCACCTTCACCACGGTGCCGTCCCGCAGGACCACCACGCCCCGCAGCTCCAGGGGGATGGCCACCCACTGGTACTTGCGGATGCCGCCGTAATAGTGGGTCTTGCCGTAGGCCAGCTCGCTGTCCTCATACAGGGGATGGGGCTTGAAGTCCAGACGGGGAGAGTCGATATGAGAGGCCACGATCTGCGCGCCGTGGGACAGGTCCTGGCGGCCGATTTTCACCAGCATCACGCTCTTGCCGCGATTGCTGCGATATACCTTGTCGCCGGGCTTGAGCTCCATGCCCCGCTGATAGGGGACAAAGCCCTGGGCCTGGGCCAGCTGGATGGTGTAGTCGGTGCACTCCCGCTCGGTCTTGCCGTTGTCCAGATACTGCTTGTAGGTCTCGCAATAGGCCTCCATGGCCTCCAGGGCAGCCTGGTCCACCAGGTCATAGCCGTTTTTGGCGCCGGAGAACAGCTTTTCGCGCTTGGCCTTCATTTCGTCTGTCATGGTTTTGTTTCCTCCTTATAGATGTTCGATTTCCCGGAGCATGCTCCGGAAGAAAATCCGTGCTTGTTCCCGGAACTGTGCCGGGGTGGCACAGTTGTTTTCCAGGATATGGGAGCAGCGCTCCCGGTAAAAGGCGTCGGACGGCTGGGCGGAGATCCGCAGGCGGGCATAGTCCTCGCTGATGCCGTCCCGGGCCATGATGCGGCGGACCCGGTCCTCCGCCGGAGCCAGCACCGCCACGGTGCAGGCGCACAGCCGGTCCAGGCCGCTTTCCACCAGGTTGATGGCGTCCAGCCCCACCAGGGACTGTCCCGCCGCCCGGCGCATCAGCTCCGGCGGTAGGTATTCGTACACGATGGCGTTGAGCCGGTCCAGAGCGGCGTGGTCGGAGAACACCAGGGTCCCCAGCTTTTGCCGGTCCAGGCTGCCGTCGGGGCAAAACACCGGGCCGAAGGCGGCGGTGATAGCCTCCCGCAGGGCGGGGTCCGTGCGGAGCATCTGGTGGTACACGGCGTCGCAGTCCAGCACCGTGCCGCCCAGATCCTCCAGCGCCGCCAGGGCGCTGGTCTTTCCCGCGCCGGTGCCGCCGGTGAGGCCCACGATCAGCGGGTGGTCGGCGTCGATCAGGTGGAAGCCTGCCGCCTTTTTCAGCCGGTTGGCCACCGCCAGCCCCAGGCCGCCATCGTCGGGGCACTGGGCGAAGATCTCGGTGACGTCCGTGCCGTCAAAGGTACGCAGGGCGTCAAATACATGACGGGCCTGGGCGGATTTGTCCGCTGCCGGGCCCAGCTTGTGGATGATGTGCCCCGGGAAAAGAGGGGCGTATTCGTCGAAGCAGATAACCCCCGCTGTATCCGACAGCAGCCCCTGGATGCGGCGGGCACTGCGCTCCGGTTCCCCGGTGACTACCGTTACCGGGGCATGCGGAGCGTAATGACGGTACTTCATGCCGGGAGCCCGGGGACGCTCCCCGGCGGCCAGCAGACCGGTGACGGCCTTGTCCACGGCTACCTCCCCCAGCACCTGCCGCAGGGACTCCAGCGGCAGCCCGCCGGGACGCAGCAGCCGGGGCGGCGTCACCGTCAGGTCGATGATGGTGGATTCCACCCCCACGGTGCAGGGGCCGCCGTCTACGATGCCGTCGATCCTGCCGTCCATGTCCTCGATCATGTGGGCAGCGGTGGTGGGGCTGGGACGGCCGGAGGTGTTGCCGCTGGGGGCGGCAATGGGGACACCGGCGGCTTCGATGATGGCCAGGGTCACCGGATGATTTGGGCAGCGGACGCCCACCGTCTCCAGGCCGCCGGTGGTTTGCAGGGGAACGATATCCCGCCGGGGCAGGATCATGGTCAGGGGCCCCGGCCAGAACCGCTCCGCCAGCCGATAGGCGGCGGGGGGCACATCCCGGCAGTATCGCTCCAGCCAGGAGGCGTCGGGAACGTGGATGATCAGCGGGTTATCCTGAGGTCTGCCCTTGGCCAGGAAAATGCGGCTCACAGCGTCCTCGTTCAGGGCGTCGGCCCCCAGACCGTATACCGTTTCCGTGGGAATGCCCAGAAGTCCCCCCCGGCGCAGGATGGCGGCGGCGTCCCGGACGGCGTTGGGGTCCGATTCCGGGTGAAAAACAATGGTGTTCAAGAAAATCCCTCTTTTGCCTTAAAAGCCCAGGTCCTGGCCCACCAGAATGACCTTGATGCGTCCGGCGGGACGACAGACCCGGGTGATGACCATCTGGCAGCAGATGCAGTCGGGACTGGTGCAGTCGCCGCAGCTTCCGGTAACGGCGCAGGGAGTCTTGATGTCGAAGCGCTGGGCGTTGGCGGGAGCCGCCACCTGGCGGGCCCGGGCGATGGCACTGTCCAGATCACCCATGACCTTGTTCATCCCGGCGATGACCAGGACACTCTCCGGCCCGAAGCACAGGGCCGCCACCCGGTTGGCGTTGCCGTCCAGGTTCACCAGCTGGCCATCGGCGGAGATGGCGTTGCTGCTCATGATAAAGGTGCCGCAGGTCAGGGCCTGTCGCATCAGCTCCTGCTTTTCGGTGGGAGTCTTGCCGGTGTCCCGGTCGATGAGCTGATAGTCACCCTGGTGCAGACGGTCCATGAGCCCGATCTGTGCGGCGGTGACGGTGCCGCCCCAGGATACGGTGCGGTCCTTGGGGATCAGGGTCAGGGCCAGGTCCAGGGCCTCCTGGGCAGTGGACACATAGTGGGCCTCAAAATGGCGGCGGCGCAGGGCCTCGGCCACCTGGGGTCCGGCCTTGTCGTAGCGGGTCTTGATGGGAGCTTCCATGGTTCATTCTCCTTTCTCGGTCCCCTCCTGAAGCCGCTGGGCCTGGTTGGCCAGGGTCAGCGCGTCAATGAGGGGGTCCAGGTCGCCGTTGATGATGGCGGCAATATTGAAATTTTTCGCATCACCGGTGAGCCGGTGATCGGTGACCCGGTTCTGTGGGAAATTATAGGTGCGGATTTTGCCGGACCGGTCGCCGGTGCCTACCTGGCTTTTCCGCTGGGCGGCAATGGCGGCGTTCTGCTTCTCCTGCTGGGCCTCGTACAGCTTGGAGCGGAGAATTTTCATGGCCCGGTCCTTGTTTTTATACTGGCTGCGCTCGTCCTGGCACTCCACCACCGTGCCGGTGGGCAGGTGGGTGATGCGGATGGCGGATTCCGTTTTGTTGACGTGCTGGCCGCCGGCGCCGGAGGAGCGGAAGGTGTCGATCTGCAAGTCCTTGGGGTCGATGGTAAATTCCACCTCCTCTGCCTCGGGCATGACGGCCACCGTGGCGGCGGAGGTCTGGATGCGGCCGGAGGACTCCGTTTCCGGCACCCGCTGGACCCGGTGGGTCCCCGCCTCAAATTTCAGGCGGGACCAGGCCCCCTGACCCTCGATGGTGACGCTGGCTTCCTTGACGCCGCCCAGCTCCGTGGTGTTTTCATACACCGGCTCCATGTGCCAGCCCCGGCGTTCGGCATACAGGGCGTACATCCGCAGCAGGTTCGCCGCAAACAGGGCGCCCTCCTCGCCGCCGATGCCGGCCCGGACCTCCAGGATAACATTTCGGTCGTCGTTGGGGTCCCGGGGCAGCAGCAGGGTTTTCAGCTCCTGAGACAGACGGTCCCGCTCCTGGCGGGCCCGGCGCAGCTCCTCCTGGGCCAGCTCCCGCATTTCGGGGTCCGTCAGCAGCTCCTGGGCCTGGGCACAGTCGTCTTCCGCCTGCTGCCAGGCCCGGAAGGCGGCTGCAATGGGGGTCAGCTCCTTCTGCTCCCGGCTCAGGCGGGTGAGCATCTCCCGGTCGGCGTATATCGCCGGGTCGGACAGCTGGCGCTCCACCTGGTCCAGCCGCCGGACAATGGCTTGTAATTTCTCCAGCATAGGGAACCCCTTATTGCTCGTCCAGATAGCGGCGTACCTCGCCCACCAGCTTGTCCCGCCAGAATTCATAGCCCACGGAGCCTGGACGCAGGGATACCTCCAGCAGATGGGGCCGGGCGGTATATTGGTCCATCTGTTGGTAGACGTCCTCGTATTTCCGGGAGCTTTTCCGGGTCAGCACATAGGCCACCCGCTCCAGCTCCAGGCCCCGGCGCTTCAGAAATCCCCGGACAGGGGAGGCGCAGCGGCCCGCCCACACGGGGGTGCCCAGGATCACCAGCCGGTAATCGGACAGAGGACGCTCCGTTTCATAGGGGGCCAGCGGCAGCGTGGCCCGGCGCATGGCGTCCATTCCGGAGCGGAGATAGCCCCGTGCGCCGCTGCGGTCCACGCCATCGGTAAGCTCCACCAGCTCTGCGTCCAGGGCCTGGGCGATCTCCGTCATGGCCTGGCGTGTGGCGCCGGTGCGAGAGTAGTACATACACAAAATATCACGCATAATGGTCCTCCTGATTATTCCTCCAATTGCAGAGACAGCTCCTCCCAGCGGGCCATCTCCTGCTCCAGCTGAGCCTCCACATCCTGCTTTTCCCGATACAGCTCCTGGAGCTTTTCTGCGTCGCAGGCATATTGCTCCATCTCCCGGTCCAGCTGGCGGCAGCGGTCCTCCAGCTTGGAGATGCCGGTTTCGCAGATGGTCAGCTGGCGGCGGGCGGCCTGCTTTTCCCGGCCGCCTCGGGGGGGACGGGTATCCTGTTTTTTCTTCTGAGCGGGAGCCGGGGCGGGCTTTTTCTCCTCCGCCTTGGCGGCCCTGTACTGGGCAAAGCCCATGGGATAGTCATTGATGGTACCGTCGGACAGCTCCCAGACCCGCGTGGCGAAGCGATTGATGAAATACCGGTCGTGGGACACGAACAGCAGGGTGCCGTCGAAGGCCTCCACCGCCTCCTCGATCCACTCCCGTGACGCGATGTCCAGATGGTTGGTGGGCTCGTCCAGGATCAGGAAGTTGATTTCCTCGTCCATGAGCATGCACAGCCGCAGACGGCTGAGCTCGCCGCCGGACAGGACAGACACGCTTTTGAACACGTCCTCTCCCTGAAATTGGTAGGCAGCCAGGCGGTTGCGGGCAGTTTGGGGTGTTATATTGCGCTTTTCGTACAACATCGTGTCCAAAAGGGAACGCTCCGGGTGGTCGAAGTGGATGATCTGGGGCAGATACGCCGCCCGGATGGCGGGACCCATGCGGATGATGCCGCTGTCAATAGGTTCGGTCCCGGCGATCATGTTCAGCAGGGTGGTTTTGCCGGTGCCGTTTTCGCCGAGAAAGGCGATGCGCTCGCCGCCCTCCACCCGCAGGTACACATCGGAAAAGAGAGTGCGGTCACCGAAGGACTTGGACACGCCCTTCAGCTGCAGCACCTCGTCGCCGCGAAACTCCCGGCTGGCGAAGCGGGCGTCCATCTTCCTGGCCTTGGTGGGCTTGGACACGGTGCGCATGCGTTGGATGCGCTTTTCCATGGAAAAGGCCCGCTTGTGCAGGGCGTCGTTGCCCATAAAGGCCCACAGGTGCATCTGCTCCGCCGCCTTTTCCAGCTGCTGGATCTTGGCCTGCTCCTTGAGGTACTGCTTCATGCGCTCCTGGTAGCGGCGCTCCTTTTCAATGGCATAAAAGCTGTAGTTGCCGCTGTAAAACTCCGCCTTACCGTCCAGGATCTCGATGATGCGGGTGACGGTGCGGTCCAGGAAATAGCGGTCGTGGGAGATGGTGACCACGGTGCCCCGGAAGGAGCGGATATACTCCTCCAGCCACTCGGTGGCCTGAAGGTCCAGGTGGTTGGTGGGCTCATCCAGCAGGAGGATGTCCGTATCCTCCAGGATCAGGCGGCCCAGGTTCACCCGGGTCTTTTCGCCGCCGGACAGCTGGTCAAACAGCCTCCGCCGCATATCGCCGTCGATGGACAGGCCGTTGGACACCTTGTTGACGGCTGTGTCGGTGTCGTAGCCCCCCAGTCCCTCGAACCGGGCGGTGAGCTCCCCATAGCGGCGCAGAGTATGGGCGTCGCTGTCCCCCTGCTCCATCCGGCGGGTCAGAGCGTCCATCTCCTCCTTCAGGGCGGTGGTCCGCTGAAAGGCGGAGCGCAGAACATCCTCCACGGTGTATCCTGCGGGATACACCGGGATCTGAGAAATCAGGCCCACCCGGCGGCCCGGGGCGATGAGCACCTCGCCGGAGTCATAATCCAGGTCTCCGGTGAGGATGTTGAATAGCGTGGTTTTTCCTGCGCCGTTTTTTCCCAGCAGGCCCACCCGCTCACCGGTGTCCACCTGGAAGGAGATGCCGTCCAGGATTTTCTTTTCTAAGTCAAAGGATTTGACCAGATCGGTCACACTGATGTCTATCATAGGTCGTTGTTTCCAGTTCGTTGACGATTTTGCCGAATTCCATGGCATGGGACGCCTTCACCAGCATGGCGGTGCCGGGGGTCAGCTGCTCCCGCAGGGTGGGCAGCGCCTGCTGAACGGTGTCGAAGTGCAGGGCCCGGGGGCCGGCGGTCTCGGCGATGGCGGCGGACTTGGGTCCGATGGCGATCACCGCATCCAGACCCAGCCGCGCGGTGACGCGTCCCACCTCCAGGTGGGCGTCATGGCTGATGGGGCCCAGCTCCCCCATATCGCCCAGAACGGCTACGCGGCGGCGGCAGGCGGTGTCCGCCAGGATTTCCAGCGCCGCCTCCATGGCCTGGGGGTTGGCGTTGTAGCAGTCGTCGATGATCAGCCGGTCCTCCGGCAGACGGATACGCCGCATCCGGGAGCCGGTGGACACATAGGCGGCCACACCCTCCACGATCTCCTGCTCTGACAGGCCCAGATACTCGCCGATGGCGGCGGCCATGGAGGCGGGGTAGATCATGTAGTCTCCCGGGGAGGGGATGGACAGCCGGTAGCTGCGGCGGGAGGTGGTGACGGTGCAGTCCAGGCCGTCGATGCCCCGGCGGACGATATCCGTGACCCGGACATTGCAGCTTTCGCCCTTGCCGCAGCGGAGTGTTTCAAAGGGCAGAGTCAGGCCGTTGAGCAGGGGATCGTCGCCGCACAGAACGGCCAGCCCACCGGGCCGCAGATGGTCGAATATCTCGCACTTGGCCTGGAGAATGCCCTGCCGCGTACCGCCCAGGTTCTCGATGTGGGCGTCGCCTACGTTGGTGATGACGGCGATGGTAGGCTGCACCAGACTGCCCATGTACCGGATCTGGCCGAAGTGGTCCAGGCCCGTTTCGATAACCGCTGCCTGGTGCCGGGGCTCCAGCTCCAGCAGGGTCTGGGGGGTGCCAATGTGATTGTTGAGATTTGCCCGGGTTTTCAGGGTGCAGAAGTGTCGGGACAGCACCGAGGCGAGCATCTCCTTGGTGGTGGTTTTTCCGGCGGAGCCGGTGACCTGCACCACGGGGATGTCATACAGCCCCCGGTACCAGGCGGCCAGCGCACCCAGAGCCAGTGTGGTGTCCTGGACCTGAATATAAAACTTGCCGGGCAGCAGTGCCTCCGGCACACGGCTGCACAGGCAGCCTGCCGCGCCGTCGGAAAGCGCTGCGTTCATGTAATCATGACCGTCGAACCGCGCACCCACCAGGGGAATGAACAGGTCTCCGGGGGCGATGCGGCGGCTGTCGCTGGTGACGCCGGTGACGGTGTCGACTCCGGCCTGGAGAAAGGTCCCGCTTACGGCGCGGCAGACGTCCGCCGCCGCCAGGGGCCTCATGCCCGGCCTCCCTTGCGCAGGGCCAGGGATTCGTCCACAATGCGCTGGCACAGGTCGCCGTAGCTGAGGCCCACCTGCGCCGCCTCCTGGGGCACCAGACTGGTGGGGGTCATGCCCGGGAGGGTGTTGATCTCCAGGCACCAGAAGCGGCCCTCCTCATCCAGAATGAAGTCCGCCCGGGAATAGACGCCCAGGCCCAGGGCACGGTGCAGGCGCAGAGCCAGCTCTCCCACAGTATGCCACTGCTCATCGGTAATAGGGGCGGGGCAAAGCTCCTGGGCCCCGTCCTTCTGGTATTTGCAGAAATAGTCGAAATACGCGCCCTTGGGGATGATCTCCACAGCGGGCAGATACCCGTCGCCCAGAACGGCCACCTGGATCTCCCGGCCACGGATCTTTTGCTCCACGATAACGTGGTCGCCATAGGCCAGCATCCGCTCCAGAGTCTGGGCCAGCTCCTCCCGGGTATCCGGCAGCTCCACGCCGATGGAGCTGCCGCCGTTGATGATCTTCACGGCGCAGGGCACCGGCAGCTCCTGAGCCAGACGGGGGATATCCTCCCGGGTATAGCGCACGTCGTGCCAGGGGGCAGTGGGAATCCCGGCGGCATCCATGATGCGCTTGGTAACGGACTTGTCCATGGCCATGCCGCTGCCCAGATAGCCGCTGCCGGTATAGGGCACGCCCAGCAGGTCCAGGGTGGCCTGAATGCGTCCGTCCTCGCCGCAGGAGCCGTGCAGGGCCAGGAACACCAGGTCCGCCATGGCGCACACGGCCAGCACATCCTTGCCCAGCAGGGACGGTCCCTGGTCCCGGCGGCTGCGGCGCACGGCCTCCAGATCCGGCTCCGTGGACAGGACCCGGTTATCGCCGCACAGGCCGTCCGGCGCGTCAAAAACATCGGCCAGCCGGCCCGTATACGATTCCAGACCCAGGAACATATCCACCAGAATGGCCTGGTGGCCCCGCTGGCGCAGGGCGCGGCACACGCCGGTGCCGCTGGTCAGAGATACCTGCCGCTCGGTGCTCAGACCGCCGGCCAAAACAACGATTTTCATAGAGATCCCTCATTTCTCAAGGGGACAATGCCCCAAATCACACATTATATCGATATAGCAGTATACCACACTGGCGAGGCAAATACAACTGTTTCCTGCAAAAGCCCCGGGGAGAAAAGGGGAACGGCACACCCCGGCCCGGGATATTTTAACTTTTTCATGGACAAATGAGCCGGAGCGTGGTAAAATAATCCGAATGTATACGCACGGACCGAGGGAGGAAGCATAGCATGAGGGGGAAATTGATCGTATTCGAGGGGACGGACGGCTCCGGAAAAGCCACCCAGACGGCGCTTTTGTGCCGGGAGCTGGAGACACGGGGTGTGCCCTTCCGCAAGCTGGAGTTTCCCCGGTATGGGGAAGAGTCCTCGGCGCTGCTGCGGCTGTACCTGAACGGCGCCTTCGGCACGGACCCCGCCGATGTCAATGCTTACGCCGCCGCCACGTTTTACTCCGTGGACCGGTTTGCCTCCTATAAGCAGGACTGGGGCGGCTGGTATGAACAGGGGGGGCTGGTCATTGCCGACCGGTACACCACCAGCAATGCCGTGCACCAGACCTCCAAGCTGCCCCGGGAACAGCAGCGGACCTTCCTGGACTGGCTGTTTGACTTCGAGTATCGGAAGCTGGGGCTGCCGGAGCCGGACCGAGTGATATACCTGGACATGCCCACGGAGCTGTCCGAGCAGATGATGCGCCACCGGGAGCAGGTGACCCATACAAAGGCGGATATCCACGAGCGGAACGAGGCGTATCTGCGGGCCTGCCGGGAAAGTGCCGCCATGGTGGTGGAATATGGCGGGTGGACCCGCATCGACTGTGCCCGGGACGGTGCGCCCCGCACCGTGGAGGATATCCACCGGGAGGTCATGGAGAAGCTCCGGGACCTGCTGGTGGACATAAAATAAGGAAGGGACGCCTGGGCGCCCCCTCCTATGGATGATGTACGTTCAGCAGGAGCAGCAGCCATCGCCGCTGTTGCCGCCGCAGCCGCAGCCGGACCGGGTGCCGCTGCCGCAGCAGCAGAATACCAGCAGTAGGATCACGATCAGCCAGATGCAGGAGCAGTTGTTGTTGTCAAAGCACATGCCGTTCACCTCACTTGTTTTCTGTATGGGCTATTCTATGCCGGACTTGGCTCCGGCGTATCTTGTCCGGGGCAGACCCGGCGAAAAAACAGAAAGGAACCAAACAAGATGTCCGATTATCAGAATTCCGATACGGCCAAATGGGATGCCGATCAGGTTCGCAGACAGACCGGCGAGACGCAGAAGGCCGCCAAGGGGAAGAAAAAACGCCGCTTTGGCTGGCTGATCTACCTGGCATGCGTGATCGTGGGGTCGTGCCTGCTGGCCGGTCTGGGCTGGCTGGCTGTCAACGATGTGTGCGCCCTGAATAAAGCGCCCCTGACCGCCACCATTGAGGTGGAGAGCGGCGATTCCGTGGGAAAGGTGGCTACCAAGCTGAAGAAAGCCGGGCTCATCGACTCCAAGCTGCTGTTTATGATCACCAGTCCGGTGTTCCATGCCAGCCGCTATATTCAGCCCGGCGTGTATGAGCTGAACACCGACATGGACTTCAACTGTCTCATCAAGTCCATGCAGCCCACCGGCGGCGTGGCGGCTACCGTGACCGTCACCATTCCCGAGGGCTACACCGTGGAGCAAATCATCCAGCTGCTGGCGGAGAACGACGTGTCCGATGCCGCAGCTCTGGAGGAATCTGCCAAAAATCATGTGTTTGACAAGTTCGACTTTGTGGACAACGAAAATCTGGGCAGCGTCAGCCGCCTGGAGGGATACCTGTTCCCGGATACCTACGAGTTCTATGTGAAGGAGAATGCCGATTCGGCCCTGAGCCGCCTGCTGTCCAACTTCCAGGACCGCATTATGGACGACCCGGATATTGCGCCGCTGATCGCCAATTCTTCCTATAGCCTGAAGGAGATCGTCATCATGGCGTCCCTTATCGAGAAGGAGACGGACGGTACCGACCGTGCCGTGATCTCCTCCGTCATCCACAACCGGCTGGAGAACGTGGGCGAGACGGCCCACCTGCTCCAGATTGACGCATCCCTGGTGTATGCCGCCGGACGGGAGATCACCGAGGACGACTATCAGACCCTGGACAGTCCCTATAACCTGTATACCCACCAGGGCCTGCCCCCCACGGCCATTGCCAACGCCGGTAAGGCCTCCATCCAGGCCGCCCTGCAGCCGGACAAGACCAACTACTACTTCTATGTGCTCAATCCCGATACCCAACGTCATGTGTTCAGCCGCACCCTGTCCGAGCACAACGCCAACCTGCGTAAGTTCGGGTGATGGCCGAAGTGAGAAAGAAGCCGGAGCTGCTGGCTCCGGCCGGGGATTGGGAAAAGCTGCAAATGGCCGTTTTATACGGGGCGGATGCCGTGTATCTGGCGGGCACGTCCTTTGGCATGCGGTCCTTTGCGGGAAATTTCAGTGATGAAGAGCTGCCCCGGGCGGTGGAATTTGCCCACCGCCGCGGAGTGAAGGTCCACGCTACCGTGAACACCATGCCCCGCAGCGGCGAGGTGGACCGCCTGCCCGAGCACCTGGAAAAGCTCAACGACGCCGGTGTGGATGCCTTGATCCTGGCAGACCTGGGGGCTTTTACCCTGGCGGGAAAGTACGCTCCCCGGTGCCAGCGGCACATCAGCACCCAGCAGTCCATTGCCAACTATGCCTGCGCCCAGGCGTGGTTCGACCTGGGGGCCCAGCGGGTGGTGCTGGCCCGGGAGCTGGGGGTGGACGAGATCCGGGAGATCCGCCGCCGGGTGGACCCGGCGCTGGAGATCGAGACCTTCTGCCACGGGGCCATGTGCGTATCCTATTCCGGGCGGTGTCTGCTGTCCAACTACATGACCGGCCGGGACTCCAACCGGGGTGCCTGCGCCCAGCCCTGCCGCTATCAGTACGCACTGATGGAGGAGAAGCGCCCCGGGGAGTATTTCCCGGTGTTCGAGGACGAGAAGGGCACCTACATCATGAA
>OMNT01001911.1_pt1 | contig 17909 bp, 17 predicted proteins | sample 1672551 | NCBI WGS metagenome assembly OMNT01 (sample SAMEA3136698, study PRJEB25190) | human gut metagenome
CTACGGTATGATCTCCGCCATCGGCGTGCGGAACGTGGTGGAGAACCAGGTGGACTTCACCAACAGCCGCAACCTCATCATCGCTGCGGTCATCCTGGTCTGCGGCCTGGGCTTCACGGACGGCCTGACCTTCCAGATCGGCGCGGCCTCCATCACCCTGACCTCCCTGGCCATCGCCGCCATCGCGGGCATCGTCCTCAACGCCATCCTGCCCGGCAACGACTTCTACCTGGGCAAGTCCGCCAGCGGCGACGACGCCGGTTCCCTGGGCAAGTATTAAGAAATTCCTTCGTTCTGATCGGAAACAGACGAGAAGAAAAGCGCGTGCCGCCGAATTTGCGGTACGCGCTTTTCTGATCTCATGCGTTCCCCTTGGCTCTGCGCTCCACAGGGTCCTCCCGGAAAAAGAGAGTGATACTCCACAGCGCAGCCAGGCAGATGAGGACATACACCACTCGGCTGAGCACACTGGCCGACCCGCCGAACAGGGCGGCCACCAGGTCCAGGCCGAAGATGCCCACGCAGCCCCAGTTCAGGCCACCAAGGATGACCAGGACCAGGGCGATCCTGTCGATCAGCTTCATTACGGAAACCTCCCAGGACCGCAGGTTTGCAGTCCGTTGGATTGAACGGCCCCACAGAAAGCAAAGCCTCCCGTTGGCCTTCGTGGTTAGAATGTCCGTTTTCTGCAAAAGTTATCCCAGGAAATTTCTCCAATTTGCCTATCTTTTCTCTAGGGATTGACAAAGTGGAACAGGCGGCGCTAAGATAAGAAAACACGAATTTTTTGACTGGGAGGAATGTCCGTGAAAACCAAGGCATTTCGCGCCGCGCTGCCCTATACCTTACCCATCTGCGTGGGCTTTCTGTTTTTGGGGATGTCCTATGGCTTTTTTATGCGAAGCCAAGGGTTTTCCTTTGTCTATCCCCTGTTGATGAGCCTGTTCATTTTTGCCGGGTCCATGGAGTTCGTCACAGCCAATCTGCTGCTCCTGCCGACCTTTCAGCCTGTCCATGCCTTTCTGCTGACCATCATGGTCAACGCCCGGCATCTGTTTTATGGGCTGTCGCTGCTGGACAAATTCAAAAACCTGGGCTGGAAAAAGCCCTACCTCATCTTCGGCCTGTGCGACGAGACGTTTTCCATCCACTGCACGGTGGATACACCGGAGGGGGTGGACCCCGGCTGGTTCATGTTCTTCGTGACCGTTCTCAACCAGGCCTATTGGGTGGCCGGCGCCACGGCGGGGGCCTTGCTGGGCTACATCATCCACTTCAACACCAAGGGCATTGAGTTCGTCATGACTGCCCTGTTCGTGGTCATGTTCGTCAGCCAGTGGGAGGTCAACGAGGACCACCGCCCCGCCGTCATCGGCGCTGCCGTGACGATGCTCTGCCTGCTGGTGCTGGGCAGCGACCACTTCCTGCTGCCCGCCATGGCGCTCATCGTGGTCTGCTTTCTTTTTATGCGCCGCCTGACCCCCGCGAAAAAAGCCCCGTCTGACCACACCCTCACCCGGAAGGAGGAGACCCCATGACCATTCCCCAGCAGATCCTCACCATCGTCGCCGTCGTTCTGGGCACGATGACCACGCGCTTTCTCCCCTTTCTCTTCTTCCCGGAGGGAAAAGAGCCGCCGGCCTTCGTCCGCTATCTGGGGGCCGTGCTACCCAGCGCCGTCATCGGCCTGCTGGTCGTGTTCTGTCTGAAAGACGCCGTTTTCACCGGCTGGCACGGTCTGCCGGAGGCCATTGCCATCGTGGTCGTGGGCGTGCTGCACAAGTGCAAGCACAACATCCTCCTGAGCATCGCAGGCGGGACCGTGCTGTACATGTTCCTGGTGCAGATGGTGTTTGTTTGATCCGTTTCCCGATCTCGGTCCCTTAGCGCTTGGCCGGGCCGCTGGCCGGACCGCCTCCATGGTGTTCCTCTTTTTGGGCGTACATGCGTTGGTCTGCCAGGATGCGGACCTCCGTGGCCCGGCTGCTGTCCCTTGGGTAGGCGGCGTAGCCGCAGCTGACGCCCACGTGCAGCACCTGTCCCTCCAGATAAAACGGCTGTGACAGCTCTTGCCGGATCCTGTCTCTCAGCTGCTGACAGTGCGCCTCATCCAGGTCCGCACCGATCAGGAGCGCAAACTCATCCCCGCCGATGCGGAAGGCATGGTCCTTGCTCCGGATGCACCGCTGCAAGCGGGCAGCCACCTCTTTCAGCAGCTTGTCCCCCATGTCATGGCCGTAGGTGTCGTTGATGGGCTTGAAGCGGTCCAGATCCAGGTAGAAGAGCACGAAGGGAAACTTTTTCTTCTCCTTCTCCTGCAAAACGGTGCCAAAATGCCGCCCGTTGAACAGGCCCGTCAAACCGTCTGTGTTGGCCATGGTCTCCAGCGCCACCCGTTCTCCAATGTCCTGCGCGATCATCATGACCTTCGTCAGCGCACCCTCTGCGTCCCATTCCATGGGGATCACATGCATGACCTTATAAATATTTTGGTCCTGGTCGCAGTACTCAAACTTCATGCTGTCCTGCTCTGTCTTTAAGACGCTGCGCAGATACTCCGGCGTCAGCAAGCGGCCTGCGTGGACGTCTTCTGCGTTGCCTAAAAGCCGATAGTGTTTGGTGATCCCATCCAACAGGTCCTGGTATCGCCCCGTCTCAGGATAGATCGGTCCATCGAACTGGTTCTCATGGTATTCATAGCGGTCCTTGCTGAGATCGCCCACGGCAAAGCGGTCCACGATCCGGGTCATGCCCTGAAAGAGCTGCTCGGCCAGCTTCTTTTTATCCTCCACCTGCTGCCGCGCCTGCCGCTCTCTGTCCAACCTGGCTCTCATGCTGATGATGAGGATCGTGATCGTTGTCACCAGCAGCATGGAAAAGAGGATCACCAGGACCAGGATCGTCACCCGTTTTACCTTCTCCATGCCGGAATCCACGACCGCGCTGTTGACTGCGCCGACGATCGACCAGTCCTTGATCCCCACCGGTTCATACACCAAATAGTATTTCGACCCCCGGTAGATACACATGGCGCTCCCGCTCTTCGTTTCTGCGATGTCCTGCTGCACTCTGCTCTGATCCTCCTGCGGCATCATTGTCTTCGCCTCCAGGAAACCAAACAAGTCCTCCATGCCCTCGGAAAATTCCGTCTCAGGCTCCAAAGAAAGCAGGATACTCCCATCCACTCTCATGATATAGCAGTCGCTTTCTCCATCGAAGATCACTTCTCCCAACAGCCGTTCCACGACTTCGTTATCGTAGCTCACCGCAACGCCTGTGTAGGTGACGCCATCCAGCGTGAAGGCCTCGCTGAGCGGAATGGCAAACACGATCTTTCGCTGGTCGCTGGAGGCGATATAGGCAGAGACACATGGTTCCTTCTTCTCATACATTTTCAGAAACGCACTGCGGATGTTGTCTTGCGTCCCCTGGCGGCCAGAGGCCGTCAGGAACTGACAGTCCTCGTTGAACATGTAGAAGTCACTGTATTGCCAGGAATTCTTTCGCTCGACCAGCTCCTGCCAAAGGGCTGCAACGTCTTTCTCCTCCGCGATAGATTGCAGCTCACTGTCCCAGTCGGCCAGCACGTTCCAGTTGCGCTGTGCAAACAACGTGAATGTTTTTGCCACCTGACCATAGGTTTCCAGCAGGTGGTCGGCGCTTTCCTGGTAGATCTCATCCTGAATATAATTCTCATACGCAATGGTAGCGACTGAGATCAGCGCCGCCAGCACCACAGCCAGTGCGAGCAGCTTCTTTGTTTGGAGCATATCGATTCCCCCATGTCTGATTGATTTCCCGGAATTTGCCATACTGCTTCTCTAAAAAATATGGGAAGCCCTGAAACCGCTTGCGGTTTCCAGACTTCCCGTACATTCTTACTCGTCCCTATGTAACATTTTAGAAACAGGCCTGAATTATTTTTGCCGATAGACCGCCTATCATATATAGTATCAAGAAATTCCTACTCTTGTACTTTCTCTTTGATAAGCTTATTGTACCATTGATAGAACGTCTTTTCAAGCTCCTTCTTTCCGTCTCTTGTTCGACATTTTATAAAATCTGTCGGATGATTCCGGGAAATTCGTGCGGATCAGCCGTTCAGAAGAGCGTCCGTATCTGCGCCAGGATCGTATAGAGCTTGGCCTGCTCCCGTTCCGGCAGGGTGGCCAGGATCTGATAGGCTTTCAGGGGATAATTTTCTTCGCTGGGAGCTGCCGGCTGGGGCAGTTCCTCAAACACGGCGGTAATGGGAATCTCCAAGGCCGCGGTAATTTTGCCCAGCGTCTCTACGGTGATGTTCTTCTCCCCCCGCTCCACCTGGCCGATGTAGGTGGGATGCAGGCCCGCGCGGTCGGCCAACGCCTCCTGGCTGTAGCCCTGCTTCTGCCGGTACTGCCGCAGTTTGCGGCCAATGGTCTGTGTGATCATGGTCCATCCCTCCGAGAAAGAGACTATAAGTATTATCTCCTCCCGTAAACAGACTATTGATATTTTCCTTGCTCTGTTCTATACTAAAAATATGAAAATCAGATTTTTAGTGTAAAGGACATCACACCATGACAACACCAAAGAAAGAAACCGTATTCCTCGTCTCCTGTTACGATCTGCAAGCCCACGCCCTGCGGCGGCAGGCCCGGTGTTGGACACACGCTGGGCATCCCGTTGAGCTTCTCTTTTTCAAGCGGCCCGGACGCTGGGAGCCACCTCCCTTTTCGTACCAGGAAGCGGCGCTCTTGGCGCAGGAAATTCGCCGGGTCGCACCCGGATTCATCCTGCTGTCTCCCCCGTCGCAAGCGTTTCTGGAGCCTCTGCGCTGCTTTCTGCAAAAGGAAATGACGGTCCCCCTCTTTTGTTTGGGAGCAAACACCCATCCTCCCCTGCCGCCTGACCCGCCAGGAAGCCCCGATACTGCCCCATGCAACGTCTGTCTCATAGACCATGGAAAACTACATCGTCTTTCCCCGAAAAAATCAGCGCTGCTGTGCCCGTGATGCTTGGGCCAGCAGCGCTGGTTTTTTATCCTGATGTTAGGTTACAGCGTCCAGGTCTTCTGGTCGGTGTGCAGAAGGTGATGGGACAGCTCGGAGAGCGGCTCGCCCAGGAACTCGTTGTAGAGGACCTGGATGGAGGGGTTCTCGTGTGAGAAGCGGATGGTGCTGTTTTTATCCAGCTGGTAGAGGTTCCGGCCGCGCTCGGCGGTGAAGTCCTCCCCGTCGTGGATGGGCTGGCCGCCGCCGCCGGAGCAGCCGCCGGGACAGGCCATGACCTCCACGAAGTCATAGGAGACCTGACGGGCGCGAATGGCGTCCATCAGCTGTCTGGCCCCGGCCAGGCCGGAGACGACCGCCAGGCGCAGGGTGATGTCCCCGATGTGGAAGGTGGACTCCCGCCAGGGCTTCTGGCCGCGGATCTCCCGGAAGGCATCAGCGGGGGGATTTTCCCCGGTGAGCTTCGCGTAGGCGGTCCGCAGGGCAGCCTCCATGACGCCGCCGGTGACGCCGAAGATGACGCCGGCACCGGAGCCGCGGCCCAGGGGGCTGTCGAAGTCCTCTTCGGGCAGGGCGGCCACGTTGATCTGCATGGCCTGGAGCATCCGGTCCAGCTCACGGGTGGTGAGGACCACGTCCACGTCGTGGTCGGTCACGTCGCTGGCCTCCGGCGTGCCGGCCTCGTATTTCTTCGCCACACAGGGCATGACGGAGACACAGAAAATATCTTTGGGTTCCTTTTCCAGAAGCTTGGCGTAGTAGCTCTTGGCGATGGCACCGAACATCTGCTGGGGGCTTTTCGCCGTGGAGAGGTTGCCCGCCAGTTCGGGGTATTCCGTGCGGAGGAAGCGCACCCAGCCGGGGCAGCAGGAGGTGAACATGGGCAGCTTGCTGGTCTCGGAATGGGTGAAGCGCTCGATGAACTCGCTGCTCTCCTCCAGAATGGTGAGGTCGGCAGAGAAGGTGGTGTCGAAAACGTGCTTCACGCCCATGGCGCGAATGGCAGCAGCCAGGCGCTTTTCCGTTGCCTTGTCCTGGCTTAGTCCCAGGCTCTCGCCCCAGGCGGCGCGGACGGCGGGTGCGACCTGGAAGACCACCTCTTTCGTGGGGTCACAGAGGGCCTCGAAGACAAGCTCGGTGTCGTCCCGCTCCCGCAGGGCGCCCACGGGGCAGTGGCTCACGCACTGGCCGCAGAGGGCACAGTTGGCCTCGTTCATGCGCAGGCCGCCCTTGATGCGGACGGTGGTGTGGGCACCGGAGCCGGTGACCTCCCACACGCCCAGGGACTGCACCCGCTCGCAGACGGACACACAGCGCAGACATTTGATGCACTTGGAGCTGTCCCGCAGGATGGGCAGGGTCTTGTCCCAGGGACGCTCGGTGGCCTCGTTGCGGAAGGGCACCTCCTGAATGTTCATGGCCTTGGACAGGGCCTGCAAGGAGCAGTTGCCGCTGCGGACGCAGGTCACGCAGTGGTCCACGTGCTGGGACAGGATCAGCTCCACGTTGGTCTTGCGGGCCAGGCGGACCCGCTGGGTGTTGGTGCGGACCACCATACCGGCCTCCACCTGGGTGTTGCAGGCGGCGGCCAGCTTGTCCACGCCCTCGACCTCCACGGCGCACACGCGGCAGGCGGCGACCTCGTTGATCTCCCGGAGATAGCAGAGGGTGGGGATATGGATGTCCACGGTCTTGGCCGCGTCTAAAATGGTGGTGCCCTCCGGCACGGTCACGGGTCTATTGTCGATCGTCAGCGTTACCATTTTACCAGTCTCCCTCCCTTAAAGCCTGCGTGACCGTAGTGGTCGCAGCGGAGACAGCGGCTGCACTCCTGCGCCATCTCCTGCTCGGACATGCAGTTTTCCATCAGCTCAAAGTCGTTTTTCCGCCAGTTGGCCTCGCGCTCGGTGAGGTCGACACGGCCGGTGGCGTTTTTCAGGCGGAAGGGGGCGGCGGGGATCTCCAGGTTGGCGGAAATATCCGTGTGGAAGCCCAGGTACTCGTCGATACTGGCGGCAGCGACCTTGCCGGCCTCCACGGCCAGGATCACGGTGGCGGGGCCGGAGACGCAGTCGCCGCCGGAGAAAACGCCTTCCCAGCCGGGCACGCTGCCGTCGTCGGCGGTGACGATATTATTGCGCTGGGTGGGCACGCCGTCCTCGGCAAAGACGGCGGAATCCACCGCCTGGCCCACGGCCATGAGGACCACGTCGCAGGCGTAGAACTCTTCGGGCACGTCGGCGTTGCGGGGGGCGGGACGGCCGCCCTTGACCTCGCCGATGACCTGGGGCTGGACCACCAGGCCGCGCACGGTCCCGTCTTCGTTCGTCTCGATGCGGACGGGGGCCTTCAGGGGCAGGATCTCGCAGCCCTCGGCCATGGCGCCCTCGATCTCCTCCATCAGGGCGGTCATGTCGCTGATGCGGCGGCGATAGACGCAGCGGACGGACTTGGCCCCCAGACGCATGGAGGTGCGGGTGGCGTCCATGGCCACGTTGCCGCCGCCGATGATGACCACGTCCTTGCCGGTGAAGTCCGGCTTTTCCACGCGGATGGTGCTGTCCAGCAGCTCAATGGCAGACAGAACGCCCTTGGCGTCCTCGCCGGGGATGCCGAGGCCCTTGTGCTTGGAGGCACCGATGGCCATGTACACGCTGTCATAGTCCTGGCGCAGCTGCTCCAGGGTGATGTCCGTCCCGATGTCGCAGTCCGTCTGGACCTCTACGCCGGTGGACAGGATGGCGTTGATGTCGCGGTCCAGATACTCCGCCGGCAGACGATAGGCCGGGATGCCGTAGCGCAGCATACCGCCCAGCTTGGGCTTGCGCTCGAAGACCTTGACCCGGTGGCCCATGAGGGAGAGGAAGTAGGCCGCGGTCAGACCGGAGGGGCCGCCGCCGATGACGGCGATCTTCTTGCCCGTCTCCGGGGCGCGGGGGGGCACGGGGACCTCCCCGGCGTTGTCCACGGCGAAGCGCTTGATGCCGCGGATGTTCAGGGGGGAGTCCACGATGGTCCGGCGGCAGTGGCTCTCGCAGGGATGCTCACACACCAGGGCACACACGGAGGGGAAGGGGTTGTCCTTGCGGATCAGGCGAATGGCGTCGGCATAGCGCCCCTCCCCCACCAGGGAGATGTAGCCGGGGGCATCGACGTGGGCGGGGCACAGCTCCACGCAGGGGACGCTCTTGAAGTTGGCGGTACAGCTGCCCTGGGTCACGTGGGCCAGGTAATCGTCCTGGAAGGCCACGTAGCCGTCCAGGACCATCTGGGCCGCCTCGAAGCCGATGGCGCAGTCGGCGCTGTCGACGATGGTGTGGGCCGTGCGGAGGATGGTCTCTAAGTCCTCCTGGCTGCCCTGGCCGTCCAGCAGGCGGTCCAGCAGGTCAGCCAAACGGTCCAACCCGATCCGGCAGGGGACGCACTTGCCGCAGCTCTGGGCAAGACATAGCTTGAGGAACGCACTGGTCAGCTCGACCGGACAGTTTCCGCAGGGGGCTGCGGAGATCCGTCGCTCCATGTCGGCGTAGAGGTCGTCCACCGTGCGCTGGGCGTTTTCCCAGGGGGTGATACGGAGTCTGCTCAAGAGAATGATCTCCTTTCATCTTATCGTTTCGGTAACATCTTTCACAATATATTTGCTCTCTCACTCTCTCATAGCTCTCTATGCTATGAAAAGGGCTATCTCTGACCCAGTGTCAAAAATAGCGGCACAAAAATTCTATCCCATTTTAGTAAGTACGGGTCCTATGATAAGCCGAAACGACAAAAAATGCAACATGTATTTTAAATCTTTCAAATACTGTTGATTTTTCTGTACAAAGGTTTACAAATTGATAGCCAGTCTTTTCCGAAACGGCCGAAAATACGCTGAAATTTACCGAAAAATCAAGGGTTTTCCCATGAAAACAAAAGATTTTGTTCTAGGTCCGGTTTTTCACAGCAACACTTTATCTTCAAAAAGCAGCGCATTTTTTCCTTCTTTCTGATTCAAACCAAATTGATAGGTTGACCAGGAAGAACCGGGCGGAGTATAATAATGTGCTAAATTCTCGTTTTCGTGATTTGACACGACAGACCAAGGAGGACCCTACCCATGCAGGACTATCAGAACGGCACCCAGTGCCTCCACGCCGGGTATGTGCCGGAAAACGGCGAACCCCGCAACATCCCCATTGTGCAAAGCACCACCTTCCGCTATGCCACCAGCGAGGCCATGGGGGCCTTGTTTGACCTGGAGGCAGCCGGTTACTTCTACACCCGCCTGCAGAACCCCACCTCGGACCGGGTGGCTGCGAAGATCTGCGCCCTGGAGGGCGGCACGGCAGCTATGCTGACCTCTTCCGGCCAGGCGGCCAACTTCTTTGCCATCTTCAACATCTGCTCCGCCGGGGACCATGTGGTGGCCTCTGCCACCATCTACGGCGGCACCTTCAACCTCTTCTCCGTGACCATGAAGCGGATGGGCATCGAGTTTACCTTTGTGGACCCCAACTGCTCCGAGGAGGAGCTGAACGCCGCCTTCCGGCCCAACACCAAGGCCGTCTTTGGCGAGACCATCGCCAACCCCGCCCTGATCGTCCTGGACCTGGAGAAGTTCGCCAAGGCCGCCCACAGCCACGGCGTGCCCCTCATCGTGGACAACACCTTCGCCACCCCCATCGGCTGCAAGCCGTTCGAGTGGGGAGCGGACATCGTGACCCACTCCACCACCAAATACATGGACGGCCACGCCAACTGCGTGGGCGGTGCCATTGTGGACAGCGGCAACTTCGACTGGACCAAGTATCCCGACAAGTACCCCGGCCTCTGCACCCCCGACGAGAGCTACCACGGCGTGACCTACACCGAGCGCTTCGGCCTGGGCGGGGCCTTCATCACCAAGGCAACGGTCCAGCTCATGCGGGACTTCGGCGCCACCCCCGCCCCCATGAGCTCCTATCTGCTCAACGTGGGCCTGGAGACCCTGCACCTGCGCATGCCCCAGCACTGCGCCAACGCCCTGACGGTCGCCAAGTACCTGAAGAACCACCCCAAGATCGCCTGGGTCAACTGCCCCAGCCTGGAGGGGGACAAGTATTACGAGCTGGCCCAGAAGTACATGCCCAACGGCACCTGCGGCGTGGTGACCTTCGGCGTCCAGGGCGGGCGCAAGGCCGCCGAGACCTTCATGGCCGGGCTGAAGCTGGCCTCCATCGCCACCCACGTGGCTGACGCCAAGACCTGCGTGCTCCACCCCGCTTCCTCCACCCACCGGCAGATGTCCGACGCGGAGCTGATGGCCGCCGGGGTCTCCCCCGACCTCATCCGCCTGTCCGTGGGCATCGAGGACGTGAAGGACATCCTGGCCGACCTGGAGCAGGCGCTGGAACAGGTGTAATTTCCCCCGTATCCCCCAAGCAAGAGAGGAGCGCGTTTCCCATGTCCTCAAAAAAAGGGCTTCTGTTGGTTTTCTGCGCCGCCCTGCTGTTCAGCATCGGCGGGCTGTGCGTCAAGATGATCCCATGGGACCCCTTGTCCATCAATTCCTTCCGCAGCATCATTTCCGTATGTATCCTGCTGCTGTTTGCCAAGCTCACCCACCACAAACCGAAGTTTACCAAGGGGGTGCTCATCGGGGCCATCGCCATGTGCGGCACGACCTCGCTGTACACCGCCGCCAACAAGCTCACCACGGCGTCCAACACCATCTTATTGCAGTTCACCGCCCCGCTTTTCGTGATCCTCATCCTCTGCCTGTTTTTCCATGAGAAGCCGAAACGGCTGGACATCATCGCCTGTCTCTGCATTTTCTGCGGCATCCTGTGTTTCTTCCTGGATAGCCTGGGCAGCGGACATCTCATCGGGGATATTCTGGCCGTGCTGGCTGGGGTGTGCTACGCCGGGGTCTTTCTGCTGAACAAGTTCCCCGGCGGCGACCCGCTGTGGGCAACCATCCTTGGGCAGTGTCTGGGGGCCGTCATTGGCCTTCCCTCCCTGGTGCGGGAGCCGCAGCTTGGGGACCACACAGCGCTGCTCTTCGCCGTGATCCTGGGCGTGTTTCAGCTGGGGCTGGCCTATGTGTGCCTGACCACTGGCATCCAGTACACCCAGCCGGTGTCGGCCTCGCTGGTCACGGGCATCGAACCCATTTTGAACCCCGTCCTCGTCGCCCTGGTGCTGGGGGAGCGGCTGACGCCTCTGGCCTTTGTGGGCGGGGCCATTGTCTTTCTCAGCGTGATGGTCTATAATGTACTGACCGTCAAAGCAGAGTCCGCCGCGGTTTCATCCGGGTCGGCCTGACTCTATGCCCAGACCCCAATCAGAGGAGATCACTATGCTCGACATCATTTACCAGGACGAGTCCATCGTCGTCTGCGTCAAGCCCTTCCGGGTCCTCTCCACGGACGAGCCGGGCGGGATGCCCGACCGCATCCGGGAGGCCATCGGCCAGCCCCAGGCCAAGGTCCGCACCGTCCACCGGCTGGACCAGGTGGTGGGCGGCCTGATGGTCTACGGCCTCACCGGCCCCGCCGCCTCAGAGCTGTCCCGGCAGATCCGGGAGGATACGTTTCTGAAAGAATATCAGGCCGTCGTCCACTGGCGGCCCCAGTATGACGAGGGGACGTTCATCGACCTGCTGGGCCGCAGCGAGAAGACCCGCAAGACCTACGTCGCCAAATACCCCGGCAAGGGCATCCAGCAGGCCGTCCTGCACTACAAGCTGCTGGACAACAAGAACGGCTTCTCTCTGGTCGAGATTCGCCTGGAGACCGGGCGCACCCATCAGATTCGCGCCCAGTTCTCTTCCCGCAACATGCCCCTGGCGGGCGACCGGAAGTACAGCAAGTACCCCGACCCCAAAGAGTGGCAGATCGCCCTCTGGTCCAGCCACCTGGCCTTTGCCCACCCGGACACCGGCGAGGCGATGGATTTCCGGCTGGACCCACCGGAGACCGAGCCTTGGACCTGGTTCCAAAACAACGAGTAATTTCATGCGCTAACGGCGCAAAAAGACACGCACGGCTTTCTCGGCTGTGCGTGTCTTTTGTTGTTTGTGCCGTTAGGACGCTTCGGCCAGCACCCAGGCATCTTCCGCCGTCAGGCGCTGGTGGTCGCGGTAGGCCAGCATTTCGCCGTCTACGGTGATCATCACGGTCTCGACCCCCTCTAGCTGGGTCAGGGTGAGGACGACGCTGTAATCCGCCAAGGTCAGGTCGATGCCGGAGAGGGTGCCATAGCCGCTGGTGAAATCTACGGTGAGCAAGCCGTTGTACAGCGTCCACTTCCGCAGGGTCACGCCCTCCGGGATGGCGCTGGTCAGGTCCTCCCGCTGGGGGCGGGAGAGGAGCAGATCCACCAGCCCCTCCACAGAGGGACGGCCGGACGGCAGCGGGTGTTTCTCCGGGACCAAGGCGCTGGCGGCTCCGGCGGACTGCTCCACATAGTAAACATCATAGCCCTGGGCCTCTGCCCGGCGCATACAGCCGGAGAGGAGCGTGCCCAACAGGGCCAGGAGGAGCAGACAAAGCCATCCTTTTCTCATGTCGTCTCCCCCTCTCCCGTCCAAGCCGGCAGGATGACGGTAAAGATCGTCCCGGCAGGCTGTCCGGCCTGGACGGTGATCTCGCCCCCGTGCCGCTTCACGGCGTCCCGGACGATGGACAGGCCCAGGCCCGTCCCCCCGGCGGCGCGGGAGCGGGCCTTGTCCACGCGGTAAAACCGCTCGAAGATCCGGGGCATATCCGCCTCCGGGATGCCCACGCCGGTGTCGGTCACGGACAGCGTTACCTTGTCCCCCACCCGGCGGGTGGTCACGTCTACCTGGCCGTGCAGGACGTTGTACTTGATGGCGTTTTCCATCAGGTTTTTCAGGATCTGCCCGGCGTCCTTGTCGTTGCAGCGGACCAGGCAGCCCTCCCCCAGGGTCAAGGTCATGGTGACCTGGGCCGACTCGGCCAGGGGGGCCAGCATCCGGCCGATCTGTTCGGCCTGCTCGTTCAGGTCGATGGCCCGGCGGTCCAGGTCCCGGCCCTGGTCCAGGCGGTCCAGCTCCAGAAGCTCCTGGCTGATGTGGATGAGTCGGTCGGCGGCGTCGCTGATGTCGGCCACAAATTCCCGCGTCGTCTCCCGGTCGATGGACGCATCCTGCAAGATCGAGTCCGTCATGAGGCGGATGGACGCCAGGGGCGTTTTCAGCTCGTGGGAGGCATCGGAGACGAAGCGGCGGCGCTCCTCTTCGTTCACTTGCAGGCGGCCGGTGAGCTGGTTGAATTCCTCCGCCAGCTGGGCCAGCTCATCGTGGCCGGACATGGAGATGCGGTGGGTGTACTCCCCTTCCCGCACGGTCCGGATGCCGCCCAGGAGCGTCCGCACCCGGCGGGAGAGAAACGTCGAAAAGGCCCCGAACAGGGCCAGCACCGCCAGGCAGACCACCACGGAGATGAGCCGCAGGTTCCGCTGCAATTCCCCCAGCAAGGCCCCCTGGTCCCCGTCGGTCTCATAGAGACAGACGGCCCCGACGACCCGGTTCCGGTTCATCACCGGCCAGGCCCCCCGGCTGGAAAAGAGGCCGTCCTGATAGGCGCTGGAAAAGGCGTCGTTCCCCCGCAGGGCGGCAACGACCTCCCCGGTGAGGGCGTATTTGCCCGCCACGCCGTTTTCCTGACTGTCATACAGGACCAGGCCGGCTCCATCCGTAATTAAGATGCGCTGGACGTTCAGATCTTCCACCTGACTCAGGGACTGCTCCACCCCGGCGGGGGTGAGCTGATCCGCGGTGGTGAGGGCGTTGGTGATGACCACGGCCTGGTTGGCCAGGGCCGTCTGCTGGGAGCGGAACATGAGGTTTTGGCTCATGAGCAGCGGATAGGTGTTCATCAGGATCAGCAGGGCAGCGATGAGGGCCGAGTAGCCCAGGGCCAGGCGCATTTGCAGCGAATGGAGGACGGGGATCTTCGGCTCCACCTGCTCCTTCCACCAGGCCCGCCAGAGATGTGCTTTATTTTCCATGGAAGTAATACCCGACCCCCCACTTGGTACACAGCAGGGTGGGGCTGGCCGGATCGTCCTCCACCTTTTCCCGCAGGCGGCGGATGTGGACGTCCACCGTGCGGTACTCCCCGGTGTACTCGTAGCCCCAGACCTGGTTCAGGAGCTGCTCCCGGCTGTACACCCGGTTGGGGTGCTTCATCAGAAGCTCCAGGAGGTCAAATTCGCGGGCGGTCAGCTCCACAGGCTGGTCGTTTTTCCAGGCAGCGCGGGCGTCCGGGTCGATGGTGAGGCCCCCGCTGGTGAGGCGCTTGTCCTGCTCCTGCTGGCGCTTCGTGGCGGCGGAGCGGCGGAGCAGGGCCTTGACCCTGGCCTTGACCTCTAGGATGTTAAAGGGCTTTGTGATGTAATCGTCCGCCCCGTACTCAAAGCCCAAGAGCTTGTCCGTGTCTTGGCTCCGGGCGGTGAGCATGATGATGGGGACGGAGGAAAAGGACCGGATCTCCATGCAGGCCTCCAAGCCGTCCAGCTCCGGCATCATCAGGTCCAGGATAATGAGGTCGTAGTCGTTGGCCCTGGCCAGGTCCACGGCCTGGCGGCCGTTATAGCCCACGTCGACGGTGTAGCCCTCGTTTTCCAGGTTAAAGCGGATGCCCTTGACCATGACTTTTTCGTCGTCGACGACCAATATCTTCGCCATTGCGTCCTCTCCTTTCCAGGTTACGGTGTGACGGTCACATAGGGGCTGATGCGGGCCAGGATGCCCTCGCCGATGCCCCGGACCTCTAAGAGCTGGTCCACGCTTTGGAATGTGCCCAGCTCGGTGCGTTTGTCTAAGATCGCCTGCCCCTTTTTCTCCCCGATCCCCGGCAGGCGGGTCAGGTCAGAGAGCGTGGCCGTGTTCAGGTCGATGCGCTCCCCCTCCAACAGGCCGGGGGCCTCCGGGGTCTGCTCCGCCTGCTGCTCGGCGGCGGTAGGCTCGCCGGTGCCGGTGAAGGTCACCGCGCCCGGCGGGGGGCCGAAGTGAAACCAGAAAAGGGTCCCGGCGGCAAAACAGGCGGTCAAAAGCAAGGTAACCCATTCCAGGCGCGAAATTTTCGCAAATTTTCCGGTCATTGTCTCCCCTCCCCCATTGCGTCTTTCGACGCACTTTGTTATTATAGTCTATGTATCTGTTTTTTGAAACCCTCTGCTCGGCTGCAAACCGGCCGGGATGCAGAATACAAGACTATTATAACACGGGATGTGGTTCTTTCCTATGAAAAAAACGCTGATTCGCGCCCTTTCTTTTTGCATGATCCTGGCGTTGCTCACGGGCCTCATGGCCCCCTTTGCCAGCGCCATTGACTATGAGGGCGTCGAGCCGATCACCCTCGAAGCCGCCGCCGGCCTGCTCATCGACCTGGACACCGACCAGGTCCTCTACGAGCAGAACGCCGATGGGCAGCGCTACCCCGCCAGCATCACCAAAATCATGACGGCCCTGCTCACCCTGGAGGCCGTGGGGCGCGGGGAGCTGGACCTGTCGACCGTGGTGACGGTGGACGCCGCCGCCCTGAAGGATCTGACCTCCGATTCCTCCACGGCGAACCTGAAGGCCGGAGAAGAGATCACCGTCCACGACCTGCTCTACTGCCTGATGCTGGCCTCCGCCAACGAGGCGGCCAATATCCTGGCCATGACCGTCTGCGGGGACATCCCGACCTTTGTCGAGCGGATGAACCAGCGTGCCCAGGAGCTGGGCATGACCGGCACCCACTTTATGAACCCCCACGGCCTGCACAACAGCGAGCATTACTCCACGGCCTGGGACATCTATCGCATGGCCAAGGAGGCCATGACCCACGCGGCCTTCCGGGAGATCGTCTCCACGGCCCGCTATGTCGTGCCCGCCACAAATATGTCTGGTGAACGCGTGCTGCTGAACACCAACGCCCTGCTCACCTCCGCCAAGTTCCCCGGCTATACCTTCAGCGGGACCATCGGCATCAAGACCGGCAGCACCGGCGAGGCCGGCTACTGTCTCGTCGCCGCCGCCAAGAAGAAGGGGCACACCCTCGTCTCCGTGGTCCTGGGCGCCGACAACCCCACCGGGGCCAACGGCAAGGTCCAGCGCAAGCAGTTTGCCGAGAGCAAGCGCCTGATGACCTGGGGCTTTGAGAGCTTTTCTCCCGCCACCCTGCTGGACGCGGAGAGCTACCTGAAAGAGATCCCCGTGCGCTTCTCCACAGAGAGCACCCATGTGCTGGTGCAGCCCACCCAGTCCGTCACGGCCATGGTCCCCGGCGAGTATGACGCCTCCCGCCTGGAGCTGCGGGTGAAGCTCAAGGAGGACACCGCCACCGCCCCCATCGAAGAGGGGGATGTCTTAGGGACGATCACCGTGATCTACGGCGGGGAGGATTACGGGACGGTCGACCTGGCCGCGGTAAACAGCGTGTCCTTCTCTCCGTTCCTGGCCTTTGTCTCCAGCGTGAACACCGTGCTGAAGAATATCTATGTCCGTCTGCTCATTCTGATCGCCCTGGTGATGGTCGCCATCGGCTTCGTGCGCCGGTACCGCCAGCGCACCAAAGAGGAGCGCCACCAGAAGCGCAAGGAGAAGCAGGAGGCGAAGATCGCCTTCCGCCAGCGGGAGGCCGAAGCCCGTCAGAAAGACGAGGAGCTGGCCAAGCAGGAGCGGGCTGAGCGCGAGCGCCTGCGGAAAGAGGACCTGCTCCGCCGCCAGCAGGAGCACCAGGAGCGCCAGGCCAAGCGGGAGCAGGAGCTGCTGGAACGCCAGGCCCGCCACGAAGAGGAGCGGAAGATCCGCGAACAGGAGCGCCAGGTCCGGGAGGAGCAGCGCCGCAAGGAGCAGCTCACAGCTCAGAAACGTCAGCGTCGCAAGCGAAATTGACCTGCGCGGCATGGAGACGATAGAGGGCGTGCTCGCGGCGGAAAGATACATTGACAGCGCTGTTATGGGTAAGCTCAAGACCGTTACGATCATCCACGGCAAGGGAACGGGCGCGCTCCGCGCCGCCGTGCAGCAGATGCTCAAGAAGAACAAAAGCGTCAAATCCTTCCGCTTAGGGAGATTCGGCGAGGGCGAAGTGGGCGTAACTGTTGTCGAACTGAAATAAAATCCGTCGATGCGTCTGTTAAGAAATGTGAAAAACAACGAAACGGACGAAAGCTGTTGACGATTGGCTTAAAATTTGATAAACTGTCAGCACAGTCTTGTATTAGTATAAGGAGTGGCAAGTATGATAACCAAAGAAGTAGTCATTAACAATCAGGTAGGTCTTCATGCCAGACCCGCGACTTTCTTCATTCAGAAAGCCAATGAATTCAAGAGCAGCATTTGGGTTGAAAAGGAAGACAGACGTGTCAACGCGAAGAGCCTTCTCGGCGTTCTCTCTCTCGGGATCGTCAAGGGCACTGCGATAACCATCATTGCCGACGGCGCTGACGAGGAAGCGGCTATCGCCACCCTGTCGGAGCTGATCGATTCTGACTTTTCAGAGTAATCAGAGATAAAAAGGCGGAGGCGTGTGTACTTGTTACACACGCCTCTTTTTGAGTTATACCGGCGCTTGCCGTATCTGGGGGACACGATGAAAAAGGAAACCAAGGCCATGCTTGAAATGCTCGCGGCGGCAGCGCTCTGGAGCATTGCGGGAATAATAATGAAGTTCATACCGTGGAACGGCTTTGCCGTTGCGGGCATGCGCAGCCTTATAGCGGGGCTGACTTTTGTGGTGTATATGCTTATAAAGCGGATGAAGTTCATCTTCACAAAGCAGACCTTTATCGCGGGGATTTTCGCCGCGTGTGTGTATACCTGCTTTACCTGCGCAAACAAGCTCACCACGGCGGCAAACGCGATAGTACTGCAGTTCACCTCGCCGGTGTTTATCGTGATATTCACGGCGCTTATATATAAGACGAAGATCCGCAAGGCCGACC
>OMNT01001917.1_pt1 | contig 17867 bp, 15 predicted proteins | sample 1672551 | NCBI WGS metagenome assembly OMNT01 (sample SAMEA3136698, study PRJEB25190) | human gut metagenome
TGCCGCCGGAGAACTCGTGCGGATACTGACCGTATCTGCGCTCTGGTTCGAGTATGCCAACGTCCGCCAGTATTTCTATGGCCTTCTGCTTGGCTTCCTCGCCATGCAGATTCTGGTGCAGTTTAAGCGCTTCGCCTATCTGCCAGCCGATGGTCTTAAGCGGGTTAAGGCTGGTCATCGGGTCCTGCATTACCATTGCAACTTCCTTACCGCGTATGCCGAACCAATCCTGCTCGGTCTTCAGCTTTGCAAGGTCAATGGGATGTTCGGGGTCGCGACCGTAATAAAGTATTTCGCCGGAATCCACCCAACCGTTCTTGTCCAGAAGGCCAATAAAGTTTTTAGTGAATACGCTCTTACCGGAGCCGGACTCGCCGACTATGGCAAGGCTTTCGCCCTTATACAGGTCAAGGCTTATGCCGCGAATGGCATGCAGCACCTTGCCGCGCAGGCTGAATTTAACGTTGAGATCCTTTACGGAAAGGATTACCTCTTTGTTTTCCATTGTCAGCCCTCCTTAAACGTGATTCTTGGGATCGGCAGCGTCGCTGAACGCATTACCTACCAAGTAGAAGCACACGGTGATTATGGAAAGAATTACCGCGGGGATTATCAGCTGATACCTAAGGCTGGGCGCCATCATAAGGCTGCGGCCCTTATTTACCAGGTTGCCCAGGGACGGTATGCTTATGGGCAGGCCAAGGCCGATATACGCCAGGAACACTTCCGAACCGATAGCACCGGGGATGGCAAGCGACATGCGCAGCATAACAACGGATACCATCTGCGGCAGCAGGTTCTTCATTATAACGCGGCGGGTGGGCGTGCCAAGGCAGCGGGACGCCAGGTTAAAGTCGCGGTCGCGGATGATTATGACCTGGTTGCGGATAAAACGCGCAAGGCCTATCCAGCCGGTCAGGCTCATCGCGATTATTATCGTCTGCACGCTGGGCCTCATAACATAGGATGCAAGTATGAGGATTATGGTAGACGGTATGTTGTTTATAACGTTGTATATTTCGGTGAACAGGAAGTCCAGCTTGCGGACATAACCCCACAGCAGACCAACCAGTATGCCGACCACGGCCTCGATAGCCGCAACGACTATACCTATGAACAGACTGGTGCGCGTGCCGCTCCACATCCTGCTCCACAGATCCTGACCGATATCGTTCGTGCCGAACCAATACACTTCGTTAGGACGCTGATTGCTTATGAAACCGACCTGCGGGGTGATTTCGGTAGGATCGGTAACGCGGGCAACGCCCTTGTTCATGCCCTTATATTCGCCATTCTCGCTGGTTATTTCAAGCATCATCTGCTCGCTGTTAACGAACGCGTAGTACCAGCCCTCGTTACCTTCACCTTCAAGGGGAGTGAACTCAACTTCGCTCGTTTCGCTGCCGCGCATGATGCCGCCTGCCATTACCTTGGGTGTACCCCAATTTTCGGGAACGTACAGGTAAGTAAGCACGCAGCCTTCGGGCACGTCGGCTATAAGCTCGCCTGAGGTCTGCTTGGAGGAAGATGAGGTTACGCCCATGGTCTCAGCGTCAACGGTTATCCAGCACGCCTGGAAATAGGTGGTCTTTTCGCCATCTTCACTGGTGACATACATATAGGGCTTTTCGGCGCTTATCACGGCATAATACCAGCCGGGATTCTCGCTGTCGGCAGTAGCTGCTATCTCTTCGGCAACGCCGCCCTTTTCCTGCACATAAAGCTTTATGTTGCCCCAGTCTTCGGGAGCCTGAACATAGGCAAGGGTGGTGTTCCTGCCGTCAGTTTCGGCGGCATAGTCGCCCTTGGTATACTTGATACCGCTCAGCTTAGCCTTGCCGTCCTCGTCAACTATTAGCCACACGGCCTTTTCGTCGAACTTGTTTACAAGGTTGGGATCAAACTGGTTAGGAAGCAGGGGCTGCAGGAAAGTGAACAGCACCAGCACCAGCATTATTACCAAATTGGTAACGGCAACCTTGTTTTTGAAGAACACCCTTATGGTGCTGCGCCAATATGAATAGTTAGAATAGCCCGCGCGCTCGGCAGCAGTTTCATCATATTCGGCAAAGTCAAATTCCTCAGGAGTAAGCTTGGCTATCTCATCCGGGGTAAGGTCGTCCTTCTCGGTAAGAGGAGCATTGGTTTGGGCAATGCTGTCCTCAAGCTTTTTGCTTATTTTGTCCTTAGCAGAGTACTTGCTCATCGTGACCCCTCCTTCTTAGTGAAGCTGATACGCGGGTCAACAACAGCCATCAGCAGGTCACCCAGCAGCAGGCCCAGTATGCTCATCACCGCGAATATCACGACCAGCGCAAGCACCATGTTGTTATCCTGCCTCTTTATAACGTCCACCAGCAATCCGCCCATGCCGGGTATGGAGTACAAAGACTCAACATATATTGAACCCGATATGGTCAAAAGTATTGAACCGGGGATCAGATTGACCATAGGCACCACGGAATTGCGGAAAACATGGCGGAACCATATGGTGCTGTTCGGCACGCCCTTTGCGCGGGCCAATTTGATGTAGTCCTTATTCGTTTCGTCCACCATGTAACGCCTGAGCCACATTGCGTAGCTGGATATGGAGGGCAGGGCCAGCGAAATTACCGGCAGAATAAGACTTGTCCATTCCGTTTCCTTATACAGCATGCTTACGCCGAACAGATCGGAACCATAAAGCTGAATGAATATGAAGTACACGGCATTAGGCACAGCCTGTATAAACACTATATAGGCGTTGCCCAGCTTATCGGCAAAGCCGCCCTTGCTGCGCGCCATAAGCACGCCCAGCGCCATGCCCAGCGGCAGGCTTACGACCATTGATATAAGACCGATTTTCATGGATATGCCGATCTTACTGCTGATAATATCCGTTATTTTCGCATTGATACGGTAGCGGTAGGATATGCCAAGGTCGCCACGAAGCGCATTGTATATAAATTTACCTACCTGCACATACAATGGATCTTTCAATCCCATCTTGCGCAGACCGACTTCGATCTGCTGCGGGCTCATCTTTTCATAATTGCTGAAGTATCCTTCTTCAGGCATTGCGCGTACAAGGATGAACACGATAGTTATCAATATAACCAAAGTTATCAAAGCTCTTCCAAGTCGCTTTAATGAATATACTAACACTGTTTAGTTTCTCCTTCAGGTCCCTTGCTGCGGTTTATTGCGCGGGACTTTGTTTGTATAGAAAGATTATAAAAGGTCTTGTGGGGCGCGCGAACCGGCCCCGTTTAGGAGAATAAGAAAGCGGCCCTGCCCCGCAGTATACAGAGCAGAGCCGCATTTTTCTGTTTTAGGAATCGTTTCCTGTGTTAGGAATTAGCCTTCCATGGCAGCGGTCCACTCGGCATACTGAGCATCGAACATATCCTGGCTCATAGCGGTCTTGTAGACGTGCTGTCCCTTATAACGGCTGGACGACTGACCCATCATGGCGTACTGGCCTTCAAAGGCGTTGAGCTTGGTGGCCTGGTAGGAGCCGCCGGAGATGAAGCCGGGGACTACGATGGCGTGGTCAATATAGAAGCTTTCGGCTGCGGCAAACGCCTCGTAACGGGCATCCATATCGCCGGTCTCTTCACGGGCTGCGGCAACCAGTTCAAAGTACTGGTCGATGAGGGCAGCGGTTTCTTCGGTCTTGGTATACTGGTTGATACCATCCTGCTCGAGGGTCTCGTTGCAGAAGAAGTTGTAGCTGTTCTTGTGATCGAACGGATCGGCCCAGGTTTCGGGATCCATGAAGTCGGCGCCCCAGTTCAGCTCCTGCAGGGCATAGTTGCCGTTGCGGCGGGTTTCCTTAAGGAAGGAGCTGCCGGAGTACGGTACAACGATGATGTCGATGAAGTCTGCGCCAAGCAGTTCTTCAAGCTGCTGTTCCAGAACCACGGTGCAGTTTGCCCAAGTGGTGGAGGAAGTGTTGTAGTTAACGGGAACCTTGATGGGGAACTTGCAGCCGGCGGCTTCCAGCTCTGCCTTGGCGGCGTCGCGGAACTGGACGGCGAGTTCGGGATCGAAGCTCTCACCCTCGGTATACTTGGCAAGTCCGCCGTAGAAGACGTAGTCCTTACCTTCGTTTACGGAGAATCCCTTCGGGGTCACGGTGTTGATCTTATGGATGGACGGATCATCGCCGGGGTACTTAGCGGCCAGATATTCGTCACGATTGATGCCATGGAACACGGCCTTACGGAAGTTCTCGTTGTTGACGGCGATGGCCCAGTTCTCGGGTTCGTACTCAGCATCGAACTTGGGTTCGAAGTTGAAACCGAAGAAGTAGGAATAGTCGCCTATAACGCGGGAGCTGGAGATCATCTGGCTCTTTTCGGGATCGCTCAGCCAATCGGCAACGATATCGGAACCGATGTCAGCATAATCGATTTCGCCGCGGAGGAACAGTTCGGGAGCAAGGGTGGTAGCTTCGGTGTTGCAGGTCTGCTCGATGCGCTCGATGTAGATATGCTCGGCGTCCCAGTTGTTCTCGTTCTTGGTGTAAACACGCTTTTCATTGGGCTTGAACTCGGAAAGGAGGTAAGCGCCATTGAACCACATGGAGTAATTGTCAAGGCCGTAGTTTTCGCCAAGCTCTGCAAGCAGGGAAGCGGGGGCGGGCCAATAGGTACCGAACTGCAGAGCGGTCAGGAAGTAGGGGCGAGCCTTTACCATGTGGTAAACAAGGGTCAGGTCGTCAACGGCTTCTACGCCCAGATCTTCGGGAGTGACAGCGGGGACTTCGGTCCAGGTGTCGTACTTTTCGGTTTCCTTGTTCCAGTCAGAACCTTCGTAGATAATGCCGTTGGCGTCAACCACGAGGTCCTGCTCTTCGCCGACTTCGGTACCCTGCTCTACGGGGCTGGCAAGCTGAGCGGCGGTGTAGTTGAGCAATTCCTCGGCATTGACGATCCAACCCTTCATCAGGTAGCTGTTGGCGCAGTCCATAGCGGAATCGCAGACGTAACGGGCAGCGGCCACGTAGTCGTTAGCGGTTACGGGATCCTTCTGGTTGCCGTCCGCATCGTACCAATACTGGCCGGCGCGCAGATGGAAGGTCCAGGTAAGGCCATCTTCGCTTACTTCCCAGGATTCGGCGCCGCAGGGCAGTATGTTGCCGTAGGTGTCGTTCTCAACAAGGGAATCGATGGTGTTAGCGCCGACTACGAGCTCGTAGGTGGTGCCGCTTACCAGATAGTTCATGGTGGTCACTTCGCTGGAGTACAGCGAACGGTACACCTGCTCGTCAGCGAACTCACGGCCGTCGGGGCCGATGTTGGATTCCGGTTCGGGCTCCACGGGAGCCTCGGTGGGCTGAGTGCTTTCGGTAGGCTGCTGGGTTTCGGTTCCGCTGGGCTGATCGGTGTTGGCAGGGGTAGTGCCCTGGCAGCCGGCGAAGCACGCTACTATCATCATGACAGCAAGCAGCATAGCAAGCGTTTTCTTCATTGTGTTCTCTCCTTTTATTTTTAATCGCCTGCGGCTAAATGCGCAGGAAACTTAAAAATCAATTTAATCGCGTTCCCATTAGTTTTCCGTATATCCTTTATAAGACATAACGTATTATATAATACACAAATATATTTATCAACTACAAATTTCTGTATACTGTATCAATTCGCTCATGTATACCCAAATTCATGTATACCGTGAATTTGCAAAATACATACATTTTTATATGAAGAAACCTCCAATTATTATATCAGGCCGCGCCGTTTTATTGCATCCATTACCATTTTTGCAATGTCGTCTATGCTTTTCAGCCTGCCCTCTTCCATACAATATATTATATCTGCATCTTCCATGTCCGTTGCAATTTCAATATATTTTTCCATTGCGCGCTGCTGTATGCCATGGTCGGCTTCGTATACATCCTTGCCTTCGCCAACGTATCCGCGGTAGCCTTTTTTGGTCACGTTCTCCTCTGCCGCCTTGGGCAGGATGGAAAAAACTATGTTAAGATCGGGCTTCGGCAGGCCAAAGTGGCCGTATTCCAGATCCATCACCCAATTCACAATGTCCGGCTTGCCCAAATCGATATCGCGTACGCTTTGATACACGGCGTTGGACAATACAAATCTATTTATAATAAGGAAGTCAGTCTCCCCGTCGCGGTAGTCCTTAAAGCTTTCCCATCTGTCCAGCGCGAACCACAGCGCCATGCTTTTGCCGTCTATCTCATCCGCGCGCACTCCGTCCGCTCCGCTCAGCAGCCTGCCTACCTGCGCGCCGAAATATGTGTCATACATCGGGTAGTCGCGCCCGGCTACGGTATAGCCAAGCTTTTGCAGGTTTTCTTTAAGCGCGCGCACCTGCACGCCCTTTCCCCCGCCGTCTATGCCTTCTATTGCGATTATCTTTGTTTTGCGCATACGCTCTCTCCCCCACGTTTTTTGCCTTTGTATTCTATCACATTTGTTCTTTTTAGGAAAGTGGCCTTGACATTGCACCTTAGTCAAATGATACAAATACATCGTCGGCACTATTCAGCGCAAAAATAATATTATTTATTTTGCAATAAGGTGTTGACACGCTATATTATACGCTGTATAATATCATCGTCGAAAGGAGGTACGCGACATGGTGTTTCAATTAGGATCGGCGCTGCTGGATGCATGCGTGCTGGCGGTGCTCGATAGTCAGGATGCATATGGCTACGTGCTTACGCAAAGCGTAAAGCAAGTTATGGATATATCCGAATCCACGCTCTATCCCGTGCTCAGAAGGCTGCAAAAGGATGGGCTGCTTTCAACATATGATCAGCCCTTCTCCGGAAGGCTCAGGCGCTATTACGCGCTTACGGACGCAGGGCGCGACAAGCTGAACGAATACAGGGCCGAATGGAAGGCATACACGTTAAGGGTAAATTCACTGTTATACGGAGGGAACAACGATGACATATTATAATGAAACCGCTCAGCGCGGCGGCATAAGCCCCGCCACCGAAAGGCGCAGCATAATAGCAAAGGAAGGCTGCCGCGAGGAAGTTATTAAGGAGTTCCATAGGGAGCTTAACGAGCTGCGCACGAGCATAGCGCGCATTATATAAGGAGGATACCGCAATGACCACCAACGAATACCTTGCAAGGCTTAAAAGCTGCCTTGAATGCATAGACGCGAGCGAGCGCGAAGCCGCCGTGCAGTTCTATACCGAATATTTTGAAGATGCCGGCGAGGAAAACGCCGAAAAGGTAATGGCGGAGCTCGGCTCCCCGGAAAAGCTTGCGCGGGACATAATCAAGCAGAGCGCGGGCAGCGCACCCACCTCCCCCGCAGCCGAAACGGCAGCCTGCGGCGAAGCGTTTACAGGCATACATGCCGAAACCATAAATGCAAAGCTTATACTGCTGCGCGGCAATGAATACCGCGTGGATCTGGACTTCCCCGAAGGGCTTAAGAAGCCCGCCGTATCCATACGCGACGGCGTGCTCAGAATAGAAGAAAAGCCCATTCCCAAGCATTTCACCAGCATATTTGACGGCAGCTTCTGGAGCGGCGCCTTCGGCGGCCGCAATGCATGGCGCCAGTCCGTGATAGCCATAACCGTGCCTGATGTTCAGTTCGAAGACTTTTGGCTTGAGACCGTGAACGGCACGATAGATATTACCAAGTCCGCGTCCGGTGATGCAGCCGCCCTGCCCGCGCTGCGCCTGTCCTCGCTCAAATGCGAAGCCGTAAACGGCACAATAAACGTTGAAAGCATCGCGGCGGGCAAGATACATCTTGAAAACGTGAACGGCTCAACCAACGCAACCAACTGCACCGCCACCGCAGGCTGCCATTGCGAAACCGTAAACGGCTCCGTAAAGCTTACGGGCGGCGTGCGCGGCAATGTACATCTTGAAAGCGTTAACGGCTCCGTAGCGTTCAACACAACAGAAAAGCTGGAGCAGTTCAACTGCGAATTCGATACCATGTCCGGCTCCGTATATATAAACGGCGAAAAGCAGAGCCGCAAGCATACCACCGTTATAAGCAACGCGGCCGAAAGCAAGCTGAAGGCCGAAACCATGAACGGCTCCATCCGCGCCAATTTCGCCATGTAACATAATCGCAAGTTTCCTGCCGAGCCGGCGGCATTCCTCCGGTTCGGCCGTTATGATGTTAAAAAAAAGGAGTGATATACGCCAATGGAAAAGAAGCCCACGCTATGGACAAAGAATTTTACTATACTATCGTTAGGCACGGTCGTCAGCACGCTGGGCAACGCCGTGTCAGGCTTTGCAATATGCCTGCTGGTGCTGGACTATACGGGCTCCACGCTGCTTTACGCCGTATTCAACGTAGTGTACAATCTGCCCAAGGTGATTATGCCGTTCCTTGCAGGGCCGTATCTTGACCGTTTTTCCCGCGCAAAAGCAATATATACGCTGGATTTCATATCGGCCGCGCTGTATCTTGTCATATTCGTTGTGCTGAAGCTTGATATATTCAACTATGCAACCATGCTTATACTTTGCCTTATAATCGGCTCTGTGGACAGCATATATCAGGTGGCATACGACAGCCTGTATCCAATGCTTATAACGCCCGGCTTTTCCACCAAGGCATATTCCGTATCCAGCATGATATTCCCGCTGGCGTCGGTTATGGTGCTTGCGGCGGCGTGGTGCTATGAGCATACGGGGCTTGAAATACTGTTTTTGTTCAACGCGGTAACGTTCCTTATCGCCGCCTCCTTTGAAACGCAGATAAAGGTGGATGAATCACAGATGCAGAACGTTGGGGAGCAATACAACCTGAAAAAATACGTATCCGACTTTAAGGACGGCATACGCTATATGCGCAGCGAAGCGGGGCTTATGGCAATAGCGGCGTATTTCACGGTTATGTCGTTTTCGGATAGCGCAAGCAACACGCTCCTGCTGCCGTTTTTTAAGAATACCGAAGGCTTGGGCGTTGAAAAATACATATTTGTCATGGGCTTTGCCGTATTGGGCCGCGTGCTTGGCGGGTTAAGGCTTTATAAGCATAAATTCGACCCGAAAAAGAAATTCGCCATTGCGCTTATGGTGTATTTTGCCATAAATATACTTGCAGGTTCTCTGCTTTATGCGCCGCTGTACGTAATGTTTGCAATGATGCTTATAACCGGGCTTCTCGGCGTTACAAGCTATAATATACGCATATCCTCCACCCAAAGCTACGTCCCAAACGAAATGCGCGGCCGTTTCACGGGCGCGTTCCAAATGCTTACCACGATAGGCAACATGGCGGGCGCGCTTGTTGCCGGGGCGCTGGCCGAGTTTTTGCCGATACGCGAGCTTAACGCAGGCTTCTACGCAATAGCCGTAGTCGCCGTGTTCCTAACCGTGTACAGGAAGCGCAGCGAGGTTAAAAAGATATACTGCGTGGATATATAAGGCGCATCAGCCCCCGTGCCTTTGCCGCGCCAAGCAAAATAACGGTTGACAATTCCGCCTTATGTTCTTATACTTAATGGCGAAGTTGGTTTTGCGATATAAGGAGAACGAACCGATGATTAAGACTATCGCTTTTGCATACTATTATTACTTTACTATGACTGCATAGTAGGGGTAATTTGTGTGCAAAGGATAAGCTCTTTTTGAAGGGACACGCTCAAGCGGCACAGGTTACACCGGTGCCGCTTTTTTATTGCAGAGCTGCAAACGAATACGAAATAAATTTTTTGGAGGATATATACCATGATTGTTGTACTTAAGCACGGGGCGGACAAGGAAAAGCAGGATCAGCTCATCGATTGGCTGAAGGGTCAGGGATTGGGCATACACATTTCCGAAGGCCAGTTCCAAACGGTTCTTGGCCTGATAGGCGACACGGGCCGCATAGACATGGACCTTATAGCCAGCCTTGGCATAGTGGATTCCGTAAAGCGCGTGACCGAGCCGTTCAAGTGCTGCAACAGGAAGTTTCATCCGGACGACATGGTCGTAAACGTTGGCGACGTTAAGGTCGGCGGCGGCAACTTCTGCATGATAGCGGGCCCCTGCTCCGTTGAAAACGAGGAGCAGATACTTGCCGTTGCCCGCGCGGTAAAGGCCAGCGGCGCGAATATGCTGCGCGGCGGCGCGTTCAAGCCGCGTACCTCTCCCTATGACTTCCAGGGGCTTAAGGCCACGGGCATAGAGCTTTTGAAGCTGGCCCGTAAGGAGACCGGACTTCCCATAGTTACGGAAATAATGAGCGTTAACCACCTGCCGCTATTCGAGGACGTTGATTTGATACAGGTCGGCGCAAGGAATATGCAGAACTTTGAACTGCTCAAGGAGCTCGGCAAGCTGGACAAGCCCATTCTGCTCAAGCGCGGCCTTGCAAACACGCTTAAAGAGCTGCTGATGAGCGCGGAATACATAATGGCCGGCGGCAACGAGCGCGTTATACTTTGCGAACGCGGTATACGCACATTCGATGATTACACCCGAAACACCCTTGACCTTGCGGCGGTGCCCATGCTCAAGGAGCTTACGCATCTGCCAATAATAGTGGACCCCAGCCACGCCACCGGTATAGCAAGGCTTGTGCCGCCCATGGCGCTTGCGGCGGCGGCCTGCGGAGCGGACGGGCTGATAATAGAGGTGCATAACGACCCCATGAAGGCATTGTGCGACGGCGCGCAGTCCCTGCGCCCGGAACAATACGACGAGCTTGCCGAGAAGGTGCGGCGCGTGAGGGAGGTCGTAAACGAATGACGGCGGGAATAGTCGGCCTTGGGCTTATAGGCGGCTCCTTGGCCAAAGCATACCATGAGGCGGGCGAAGCCGTGCTCGCCTTCGATACGGACAGGAGCATACTCGATTTTGCAATGATGAGCGGCGCGGTGGACGGCGTGCTTGATGAGGAGAGCATAAAGCGCTGCGACATAGTACTTATTGCCGTATACCCCGCGGCGTGCATAGAATACTTCACGCGCATGGCGGATTATATAAACAAGGACACCGTTGTGCTGGACTGCTGCGGCACTAAGCGCACCGTGTGCGAAGGGTGCTTCCCCGTGGCAAAGGCGCACGGCATAGCGTTTGCAGGCGGCCACCCGATGGCGGGCACGCATAATTCCGGCTTCAAATATGCCCGCGCAAACCTGTTCCACGGCGCGCCGATGGTCATTGTCCCAATGGACTTTGATAACATTGCGCTGCTGAGCAGAATAGAAAAGCTGCTTGCCCCGGCAGGCTTCGGCTCGTTTTCCGTCACCACCGCCGCCGAGCACGACCGCATGATTGCCTTCACGTCCCAGCTGGCGCACGTTGCTTCCAACGCATATATAAAAAGCCCCACCGCTAAGCTGCACAAGGGCTTTTCCGCCGGAAGCTACAAGGATATGACCCGCGTAGCATGGCTGAACCCCACAATGTGGGCGGAGCTTTTCATGGAAAACAGGGATTATTTGCTTAATGAGCTGGACGCATACATAGCATCCCTTAACGAATACAAAACCGCCCTTGAGCAGGGCGACACAGCCGCGCTTACAAAGCTGCTTGACGACGGGCGCAGGCTGAAGGAGGAGGTTGACGGCAGATGAAGTGCATTCGCGTTAACGCATCGCGCCAATACAACGTTGAAATTCAGCACGGCGCGCTTGCAATAGCAGGCGAGGAAACGCTCAAGGCGACCCATACCATAGGAAAGGCCCTGATAGTATCGGACGAAAACGTGTTCCCCCTTTACGGCGAAACCGTTGCAGAGTCTCTCAGGGCGACTGGCTACGGCGTGCATACATTTGTGTTCAAGGGCGGTGAGGACACCAAGAGCATAAAAACATACGAAGCTATCATAGCCGCGCTCAGCGAAAACCGCTTCACCCGCAGCGATGTGCTCGTTGCCCTTGGCGGCGGCATAGTGGGCGACGTGGGCGGCTTTGCCGCGGCAACGTACCAGCGGGGCATAAAGCTGGTGCAGCTGCCCACAACGCTGCTTGCGGACGTTGATTCATCAGTCGGCGGCAAAACGGCGGTAAATCTGCCAACGGGCAAAAACCAGCTTGGCTGCTTCTATCAGCCGTCGCTCGTGCTGTGCGATACGGATGCGCTCAGCACCCTGCCGGAAGCGGAATACAAAAACGGCTGCGGCGAAATAATCAAATACGCCGTGCTTGCGGGCGGGGAGCTTTTCAGCATGATAGAAAATGCGGACATACGCACGCAGTATGCGGACGTTATAGCCCGCTGCGTTACTATAAAGCGGGACATCGTGGGAGAAGATGAGTTCGACACGGGCCGCCGCAGGCTGCTCAACCTTGGGCATACCTTCGGCCATGCGATTGAAAAGTGCAGCGGCTACTCAATCCCCCACGGCGCCGCGGTTGGCATTGGCCTTGCAATGATGTGCCGCGCCGCGCATAAGCGAGGATACTGCGCATCAGACGTGCCGGAGAAGGTGGAAAAGCTGCTTGCCAAATACGGCATGAGCGATGCTGCGGACTTCACCGCGCAGGAGCTTTACGACGCCGCCCTTTCGGACAAAAAGATTGCCGGCGGCAGCGTAAGCCTTGTTATACCCGAAAAAATAGGCTGCTGCCATGTGCTCACGGTATCGTGCGGCGATATGCTTGGCTGGCTGAAGGATGGTGGCGCGCGATGACACGCACCGTTAAGCGCGGCGCGCGCACGGGCAGCGTGGACATAATATCGTCCAAGTCATATGCGCACAGGCTTATAATACTGGCCTCGCTTGCAAAAAGCGCAAGCAATATAGAGTGCCGCGGCACATCAAAGGATATTGAAGCCACAATAAGCTGCATGAACGCCCTCGGCGCTAACATAGCGCGCACGGGCGACACGATACACATTGAGCCGATAACCGCCGCGCCCGAAGGCGTATGCGAGCTGCACTGCGGCGAATCCGGCTCCACGCTGCGCTTCCTTCTGCCGATAGTTGGGGCGCTTGGGGCGGAAGCGGTATTTATAATGGAAGGGAGACTTGGCGAAAGGCCGCTTGCCCCGCTTGACGCTGTGCTCGGCGCGCACGGCATGACAATACAAAAGCAGGGCGCACGGCTCTGCTGCAAGGGGCGGCTTGTCCCCGGCGAATACGCGATAGACGGCGGGGTATCGAGCCAATATATATCTGGCCTTCTCATGGCGCTGCCCAAGCTTGATGCGGACAGCACGCTTACCGTAACAGGCCGGTTTGAATCGGGCGCATATGTTGACATAACGCTCGATACGCTGAAAGCTGCAAACGCCGCCATTGCATACGGCGAGGACAGGCGGCATTACGCCATACGGGGCGGCTGCGGATACAATATGCCCTCATTCTGCCGCGCGGAAGGGGACTGGTCAAACGCGGCGTTCTTCCTTTGCATGGGTGCGCTGAGCCGCGGCGGCATAACCGTGAACGGGCTTAACGCGGCCTCCTGCCAGGGGGACAAGCAAATAACCGCAATACTGCGCCAAATGGGCGCGGACGTGCGCACGGAGGGCGAAAGCGTTGCCGTAAGGCGCAATAAGCTTATGCCGGCAACGGTGGACGCTTCCCCAATACCCGACCTTATCCCGACCATATGCGCGCTTGCAGCGGCGGCGGAGGGAGACACGCGCATAGTAAACGCGGCGCGGCTGAGGCTGAAGGAATCGGACAGGCTGAAAAGCACGGCAAATATGCTCACCTCGCTCGGCGTTGGCGTTACGGAGCTTGCAGACGGGCTTATTGTGCACGGCACGGGCCGCATAGCGGGCGGAACGGTAAAAAGCTTTAACGACCACAGGATAGCCATGGCGGCGGCTGTTGCGGCATGCGCAGCCGAAGGCGATGTGAGCATAGAGGGCAGCGAATGCGTGAGCAAATCATACCCCGCGTTTTTCGATGTACTCGATACGCTCGATACGGAAGGAGAAAACGCATGAGCAGCATTTACGGCGAAAACATACACATATCCATATTCGGCCAATCCCACAGCGCGGCAATTGGCGTTGCGATTGACGGCATACCGGCGGGCCTTGCAATAGATACGGATGCGCTTAACGCCTTCATGCGCCGCCGCGCACCGGGACAGAACGAATATTCAACCGCAAGGCGCGAAGCGGACGAGCCGGAGTTCCTTTCCGGCATTGCGGACGGGCATACCTGCGGCGCGCCGATAGCGGCAATAATACGCAATACGGATACGCGCAGCCGCGATTACGACCCCCTCCGCTTCACCCCGCGGCCGGGGCATGCGGATTACACGGCGGATATAAAATACCGCGGCTTTGAGGACCGCGCGGGCGGCGGGCATTTTTCCGGCAGGCTTACGGCGCCGCTTTGCATAGCGGGCGGAATATGCATACAGCTTTTGCAGCAGCAGGGCATAAGCATAATGAGCCGCATAGCGTCCATAGGGAGCGTACATGACGCGGGCGAGCTTATTGAGCCGACGGCGGATAAGCCTTTCCCCACCCTGAGCGATGCGGCGGGAGAGGCCATGCGGCGGGAAATAGCCGCGGCAAAGGCGGAGGGCGACAGCGTTGGCGGCACGATAGAATGCCGCATAACGGGGCTTGAAGCCGGGCTTGGCGGGCCGCTTTTCGGCGGGATGGAGGGACGCATTGCCAAGGCCGTTTTCGCCGTGCCCGCGATAAAGGGAATTGAGTTCGGCGCGGGCTTTGCGGCGGCAGAAATGCGCGGGAGTGAGAATAATGACCCGTTCCTGATGGAAAACGGGCGCGTTATAACAAAAACGAACAACTGCGGCGGCATACTTGGCGGGATAACAAACGCCATGCCGCTCACGTTCCGCGTTGCGGTGAAGCCAACGCCCTCCATAGCGCGGGAGCAGATTACGCTGAACACAAAAACGCAGCAGGCCGAGCCGCTTATAATAGGCGGCAGGCACGATCCATGCATAGTGCCGCGGGCGGTGCCGTGCATTGAGGCGGCGGCGGCAATAGCCGTATACGATGCGCTGCTGGACAGGCGCAAGGAGCAGATTTAACGAAAGGATGTGACTATACCGATGGAGCTTTCCGATTACAGGGAAAAGATAGATTCAATAGATAAAGAGCTTGTGAAGCTTTTTGCCGAGCGCATGGACACGGCGGCGGAAATTGCCCGATACAAAAAGGAACACGGCATGAAGGTGCTTGATTCCACGCGGGAACGCGCAAAGCTGAACGATATTGCAAGCATGGTGCCGGAGGAACTGAGCGAATACGCGATTTCGCTTTATTCGCTCATATTCGAGCTTAGCCGCAGCAGCCAGAACCGCATAATAGGCGCAAGCACTCCCCTTACGGAGGAGATTGCAAGGGCCGTTAAGGATACCCCTCCCCTGTTTCCCCAGCGCGCGGCGGTAGCGTGCCAGGGCGTGGAGGGCGCATATTCCCAAATGGCATGCGACAGGCTGTTCAAGAGGGCAAACGTGCTTTATTTTTCAACGTTTGAGGCCGTGTTCTCCGCAATAGAGAAGGGCCTGTGCCAATACGGCGTTATACCCGTTGAAAACAGCACGGCGGGCAGCGTGAACGCGGTATACGACCTGATGATGAAGCACGATTTCAAGATTGTGCGCAGCGTGCGCCTGAAGGTTGACCACAATTTGCTGGTTAACCACGGCACGAAGCTTGAGGACATAAAGGAGATATATTCGCACGAGCAGGCCATAAGCCAATGCAGCGAGTTCCTTGCAACGCTCAAGGGTGTTAAGATTATCCCCTGCGAAAACACGGCCGCCGCGGCAAAAAAGGTTGCCGAATCCGGCCGCAGCGATGTTGCCGCCCTTTCAAGCAGGGCATGCATTGAGCTTTACGGGCTTGACTGCCTTAAATACAGCGTGCAGAACATGGGGAACAATTATACCCGCTTCATATGCATATCAAAGCAGCTTGAAATTTACCCCGGCGCGGACCGCACAAGCCTTATGATGGTGCTGCCGCACAAGCCAGGCTCGCTTTACATGGTACTGAGCCGCTTCTATGCGCAGGGCATAAACCTGAACAAGCTGGAGAGTAGGCCCCTTCCCGAGCGCAACTTTGAATTCATGTTCTATTTTGATATTGAAACGCCCGTATACTCGCCGGAGTTCATGCAGCTTATGGGCGAGCTTTCAAGCGGCTGCGAAAGGTTTGCTTACCTTGGCAGCTACAGCGAAACCATATGAGGTGAAACCTATGCGGTGCGGATTGCTGGGCGAAAAGCTGGGCCACAGCTATTCAAAGGCCATACACGAACGCCTTGGCGGATACAGCTACGAGCTTATCGAATGCCCAAGGGCGGAGCTTGACGCGTTCATGAAGGGCGGCTCTTTTGACGCAATAAACGTTACCATTCCCTATAAAAAGGCGGTAATACCCTATTGCGCCGCGCTTTCGCCCATTGCAGAAAGGATAGGCAGCGTGAACGCAGTCATACGGCAGCGCGACGGCAGCCTTTACGGCGACAATACGGATGCATACGGCTTCATGAGCATGGTAAAAAAGAGCGGCGTTGACATTGCGGGCAGGAAGGCGATAGTGCTGGGCAGCGGCGGAGCATCGGCCACGATATGCGCCGTGCTTAATGAGCTTAACGCAAAAAGCGTTGCGGTAATATCCCGAAGCGGGCAGGACAATTACGAAAACATACACAAGCATGCGGACGCGGAGATAATAGTAAACACAACGCCCGTGGGCATGTATCCGAGCACAGGCGTAAGCCCCGTTGACCTGAGCGTTTTCAAGGGCTGCAAGGGTGTGCTGGACATAGTATACAACCCGCACCGCACGGCGCTTTTGATGCAGGCGGAGGCGCTTGGCATACCCTGCATGGGCGGGCTGAACATGCTTGTTGCGCAGGCAAAGCGCGCGGCGGAGCTTTTCACCGGCACAGCCATACCCGACAGCCGCACGGACGAAATAGAGCGCGAATTAAGCCTGAATATGCAAAACATTGTGCTTATAGGCATGCCGGGCTGCGGCAAGAGCACAATAGCCGCGGCGCTGGGCAAAAGGCTTAACCGCGCCGTGCGCGACAGCGACGAAGCGACAGAGGCTCAGGCGGGCATGAGCATACCCCAAATATTCGCCCTGCGCGGGGAGGATGCGTTCCGCAGAAGCGAAACCGAGGCCCTTTCAAAGCTTGGCAGGCAGAGCGGGCTTATAATCTCCACCGGCGGCGGCTGCGTTACGCGGCAGGAAAACTATCCCCTGCTGCACCAGAACGGCATTATAATATGGCTCACGCGCAGCATAGACGCGCTGCCCACAGACGGGCGGCCAATATCCCAAAGGAGCGACATGCATGCGCTCTACGCCGCAAGAAAGCCGCTGTACGAGCGTTTTTGCGACATTATTATAGACAACAACGGTTCTGTTGAAAGCGCCGTAGAAAGCATTACGGAGGCACTGAAATGAAGCTGCTTATAATAAACGGGCCCAATCTTAACATGCTTGGCCTGCGGGAGCCGGACATTTACGGCAAAAGGACATACGCCGACTTAGTTGAATACATACAGGGCGTATGCCGCCAAACGGGCATAGAGGCCGAGGTTTTTCAGTCCAATCACGAGGGCGCGCTGATCGACGTGATCCAGCAGGCGGGGGAGGACGGCACCGACGGCATCGTGCTGAATCCCGGCGCGTACACCCATTACAGCTACGCCATCCACGACGCCCTGCGGGCTATCAAAACCCCGGCGGTGGAGGTACACATCAGCGATATTGCATCCCGTGAGCCCTGGCGGCAGGTGTCGGTGACGGCGCCGGCCTGCGTGGGCGTGATCGCGGGACAGGGCTTCGCGGGCTATCTGCGGGCCATGGATCTGCTGGAGGAGAAGCACCAGGAAGCGCGCCATGTGTAAAGGAGAAAACATGTACAAGCTTTGTGTGATCGGTGACCCGGTGGCCCATAGCCTGTCGCCGTCCATCCACAACGCGCTGCTGGCCCGGCGTGGGCTGGCGGGCAGCTATACCACCGTGACCGTGAGGGCC
>OMNT01001920.1_pt1 | contig 17857 bp, 12 predicted proteins | sample 1672551 | NCBI WGS metagenome assembly OMNT01 (sample SAMEA3136698, study PRJEB25190) | human gut metagenome
ACGGAACGCTGTACCTGGATGAGCGCCCGGCAAATTGTAGAACCGAAAACAGACGCAATATGATAGAGACGGATCGCATTTACCTTATGGACTGCATGGAGGGCATGAAACAGATAGCGGATGGTAGCGTGGACGCCATAATCGCCGACCTACCTTACGGGGTGTTAAATCGCAGCAATCCGTCGGTGAACTGGGACCGCCAGATACCGTTAGCAGCCTTGTGGGAGCAATACCGGCGGATTACCAAGCCGGACAGCCCCATTATCCTGTTCGGGCAGGGGCTTTTCTCCGCATGGCTCATGCTGTCGCAACCCCGGCTATGGCGGTACAACCTCGTGTGGCAGAAAGATCGGGTGACGGGACATCTCAATGCCAAACGTATGCCGTTCCGGCAGCACGAGGATATTCTGGTATTCTATAAAAAACAGCCGGCCTATCATCCGCAGATGACACCGTGTCCTCCGGAACGGAGAAATCACGGGAGGCGTAAAACGGAGGGATTTACCAACCGTTGTTACGGAACGATGAAACTCTCACCGGTACGCATAGCCGATGACAAATATCCGACCTCGGTCATCTTCATGCCGAAGGAACACAAGAAAGGCGCGTTCTACCACCCGACACAAAAGCTCGTGGCGTTGATGGAGTACCTGATACGGACCTACACCGACGAAGGCGATGTTGTACTGGATAACTGTATCGGGTCAGGCACAACCGCCGTGGCCGCTATCCGCACGGGACGGCACTACATCGGATTTGAAATCGAACAGGCGTACTGCGAGATTGCCGAGCGGCGGATTCAGGAGGAACTGGAATGCAGGAACAAGGTACAAGAGGAAAAAGAGATAAGGGAAGAAAAACAAAATCAATAAATCAATGACATGGACAAAAAAGGAATCGTAACGGCATTTCTTCTGGCGGCAGGGCTGCTGGGAACGCCGAATGTACAGGCACAACGAACCTACGAGGAGATGGAACAACTTACGGTAAATGAACAGGTAACGACGGTCATCACGGCCTCGGAACCGGTACGCTTCGTGGACATCTCCACAGATAAGGTTGTCGGCGACCAACCGATAGACAATATCGTCCGCCTGAAACCGAAAGAGGGCGGACACGAGGACGGCGAGGTGCTGGCCATCGTGACTATCGTAACGGAACGCTACCGCACGCAGTATGCGCTGCTCTACACCACACGGGTGCGGGAGGCGGTAACTGACAAGGAAATCCAGTTGCAGGAACGGAACGCCTATCACAACCCGGCGGTCTCGATGTCCACACGCTTCGCCCGGCGTATCTGGAACTCGCCCGCGAAGATCCGCAACGTCGCCACCAAGGCACATCGCATGACCATGCGGCTGAACAACATCTACTCCGTGGGTGAGTATTTCTTCATCGACTTCTCGATAGAGAACCGGACGAACATCCGCTTCGACATCGACGAGATGCGCATCTCGGTTTACTCCTTTGGCTTCAAGCACGGGGCTCCCATCGATGCCGACATCGTCGACGGGTTCTGCCTTTTACAGAAGGGCTTCACCGACCAGTTCGTCTACTACGACAAGCAAAGCGCAAACCGCTACATGGGCTTGGGGCGCTGCATCGCCTTGCCTCAGATGGACGACGTGGAATACGAAATCGAGGGGCCCATCGATCAGCCGCCCGTGTTCTTCTCGTTCAATTGCTTCGACGCGGAGAACCCCAAGGCGACCGACGAGCTCTTCGAAGCGTTCCCGCGCCTTAAGTTCATGCTGCCCGAAGTGGTGCTTGTGGAAAACGAGCGCGGGCGCATGCTGCAAGTGAACAGCCTCTCTCCCGTGTATCCGGGTCGCATCGCGCGTTTCGCGCGCCAGGTGGCAGGCGCCCCGCGTCGCGAGCGCGTGACAGTTCCGTTCACGTTGGAGCGCGATTCGCGCGAGCAGTGGCGGGCGGAAGTGGATGCTGCGCTTTCGGCGATTCGCTCAGGGCGCGTTGATAAGGTGGTTCTCTCGCGCAGGCAGAGGCTTCTTGCCGAGCACCCGTTCTCTTCGAAGGACCTGCTGGTCAACTTGATAGACGGCGACGCGCGCGGCACGGTGCTGCTCTACCGTTACGCCGACGTGTTCTTCTGTGGCTGCACGCCCGAGCTGCTCGTTCGCAAGCGCGGCCAGCAGCTTGAGAGCATGTGCCTGGCGGGGACGTGCCCCGCTTCCGAGGACCCTAATCGCGCTCGCGAGCTGGCAAGCGAGCTTATGGCGGACGAGAAGAACCGCGCCGAGCACGAGCACGTCGTCCACTTCATGCGCGAGGTTCTGGGGCGCATCTGCCATGACGTGCGCATTCCGCGCGAGCCGCAGATCCTCTCGCTGCGCCACGTGCAGCACCTCCACACCCCGGTGAGCGCGAAGGTGCTCGAGGGCGTGAACCTGCCCGAGCTTGTGGGCGATTTGCACCCCACGCCTGCGGTGGCGGGCACGCCCGTCGGCGAGGCGAAGATGCTCATCCGCCAGATCGAGTCGTACAACCGCGGGTTCTTCGCAGGTGCTTGCGGCTACATCGACGGTGCAGGTGACGGTGCATTTTCGGTCGGTCTTCGCACGGGCGTTTTCGATGGGGAAGGCGGCTGGGTGTATGCCGGGTGCGGTATCGTCGATGGCAGTGTGGCCGACGACGAGTTCGACGAGATCGACATGAAGCTCAAGACCATCTTAAGCGCGTTCGGGGAATAGGGCGGGTCGCATGCCGGTTTCCTTGCGACGAGAACTTGCCGAGCATGCGCCAATAATCAGATATAAAATAGAATAGCCTATTAACAGAATAATCAACACAGTGCAATCTCGTTCTCCACTTGGGAATCTTCCTCGTTGCGCATCTCATAACCATCCCTATTTCGGGATATTCCCGTTTGCGTAATTCTGCATATTCGTATATATTTCGGAAATAGCATTATTCGAAGGGAGCGATGTGCCGAAACTCGAGGGAACAGATACGGGGAGAAGAATCTCCCTGCGCGAAGATTTCGTCATCATGGCTCTTGCCGTGATCTTGGTTGTCATCACGTCGGTCTCGCTCATGCTCGGCAAGTTCCCCATCGAGCCCCATGAGGCCATCTGCATGCTGCTTGGCCAGGTATTTCCCATCGACCAGTTTTGGACGAACCAGCAGCAGACGCTGTTCTTCAACGTTCGCCTGCCGCGCATTCTGCTCGCGCTTATGGTGGGTTGCTGCCTTGCGGCCGCAGGTGCGGCGTTCCAGGGAACCTTCCAGAACCCGCTCGTGTCGCCCGATATCCTGGGCGCGTCCCAAGGCGCGGCACTTGGAGCCGCGATTGCCATTCTTTTGGGGGCGAGCGCGTTTGCCACAAGCCTGTTCGCGTTCTGCTTCGCTATCGCGACGGTGTTTCTCGTGCTACTCATATCGAGTCGGGCGAAGGGGAACCGCATTCTTGTCGTGGTGCTCGCGGGCGTTATGGTGAGCTCGCTGTTCCAGGCGGGCGTCTCGTTCACCAAATTGATCGCAGACCCCACCGACCAGCTTCCCGCAATTACGTATTGGCTGATGGGAAGCTTAACGAGCGCTAAGATGTCCGATGTTACGCTGGTCGCTGCTCCGATGATCATCGGGTGCGTCGTGCTGTTCGCCATGCGCTGGCGCATCAACATCCTTACCATGGGCGACGACGAGGCCGCCACGATGGGTGTGAACGCCAAGCGGATGCGCGTTGTCGTTCTGCTTGCGGCCACCCTTGTCACCGCGTCGAGCGTGGCGGTGTCGGGTATGGTGGGCTGGGTCGGCCTGGTCATCCCGCATTTGTGCCGCATGCTCGTGGGCTGCGACTATCGCAAACTTTTGCCGGCGAGCATGCTCATGGGCGCGAGCTTCCTTTTGCTTGTGGATGACATCGCGCGCCTTGTGGCCACGTCCGAGATTCCCATCGGCATCCTAACCGCGTTCGTCGGCGCGCCGTTCTTCCTCTATCTCATCACGAGGGAGCGTAAGATTTGAGTATAGATATCGAACATGTGAGCTTCTCCTACGGGAAACATCAGGTGCTGCGCGACGTGAATGCGAGCATTCCGGACGGCGTGCTCGTGAACGTGCTCGGGCCCAACGGTGTGGGCAAGTCGACGTTGTTTCGCTGCATCCTGTGTCTGAACAGCGATTATGAGGGAGTCATTCGCGTAAACGGCAAGGATTTGCGCGATCTTTCGGTGCGCGAACGTGCGCGGGAGATTTCCTATATCCCCCAAACCCACGCCCCTGTGTACAACTACAAGGTGCGCGACGTCGTGCTCATGAGCACGGGCGCCGACGTGGGAATATTCGGGACGCCTGGCCGCGAGCAGGTCGAGCGGGCGGAACAAGCGCTTGAGCGCATCGGCATCGGGCATTTGGCGGACCGCATGTACACCCACATTTCCGGCGGAGAGCAGCAGCTTGTCCTGATTGCCCGCGCGCTTGCCCAGAACGCGAAGACAATCGTGATGGACGAGCCCACGAGCGCGCTCGATTACGGCAACACCGTGCGCGTGCTGTCGTGCGTGAAGCAGCTTGCACGCGAGGGTCTTTCCATCGTGCAGTCAACTCATCAGCCTGACCAGGCGTTTCTCTTTGCTGATAAGACGCTCGTGGTGTACGACGGCACCGTTGAGGCGTACGGCGACCCGAAGGATGTGATCACCGCCGAGTTGGTGGGGCACATCTACGGTGTGGAAGTCGAGGTCAACTCACTATATGGCGACAAGGTGCGCGTATGCGTGCCTACAAGCGAAATCAGGGAAGAATAGGATTGTAGGAGGAAGAATGGAGATGACGAAGAAGCGCGGCATCGGGTTCGCAATCGCGGCGACTGCGATGGCGCTCGCGCTCGCCTTCTCGCTTGCCGGATGTTCCGGTGGACAGAAGGAGTCAAGCGACCAGAAAAGCGAAGCGCAGGCCGAGGCGCCGGCAACGCGCACCTTCACGGACTCGCTTGGACGGGAAGTGGAGCTTCCCGCGCAGATCGATCGCGTGGCGGCTTCCGGCCCGCTCGCACAGAACGTGCTTTTGACGATCGCTCCCGAGAAGATGGTCGGCCTTGCAACTAAAATCGCGGACGATCAGGCAAAATACCTGGGTAGCGACTATGCATCGCTCGATGTTTTCGGTCAGATTTACGGGAGCAAGGGCGACTTCAACAAGGAAGCCGTTGCCGCAGCCGACCCGCAGGTCGTGATCGACGTGGGTGAGGCGAAAGACGGAATGAAGGACGACCTCGACACGCTGCAGGACCAGATCGGCATCCCCGTTGTCCACATCGCGTCGTCGCTTGACTCCTACGACAAGGCTTACGCGATGCTCGGCGAGCTTCTGGGCACGACTGATCGCGCGAAGGAGCTTGCGGACTACTGCAAGAAGGCCTACGACGAGACCACTTCGGTGATGGCGGGCATTCCCGAATCCGAGCGCGCGAACGTGCTTTATTGCGTGGGCGACTCCGGCCTCAACATCATCGCGAAGGGCGCTTACCAGGGAGGCGTCGTCGACATGTGCGCCAATAACATCGGCGTCGTCGAGAAGGCGACCGGTTCGGGCACGGGCAACGAGGTGAGCTTCGAGCAGATCGCAAACTGGAACCCCGGTGTCATCCTGTTCGCCACGAACGGCAAGGATGCGGGTGACTTCTATGAGGCAGCCGGTACCGATCCGACCTGGGCTTCCCTCGAGGCGATCCAGAGCGGTTCGTACTATCAGGTACCGAAGACGCCCTACAACTGGCTGTCGAGCCCGCCGTCGGTGAACCAGGTGCTCGGCATGCAGTGGCTGCCCCGCGTGCTTTACCCGGGCAAGTTCTCCACGAGCGTGACCGATGTGGCGAAGGATTACTACAAGACGTTCTACGGTTACGACCTTACCGATGCGGACATCGCTGAGCTGATGGCTCATGCCGTTCCGTCGAAGTAGGTTGCGAGCTGCTCCTTGCGAGCGGTGATGTTCGGGCCCGAGCGCTTTGCCGCCTCGGGCCCGTCTTATGTTGCGGGATAGTGCGGAACGCGAATTGCTCGCTTGGCCCGCGCGCCAGATACGTCCCCGCATCTGGCAGGGTCGCGTGGCGGACGTGGTGGGTGCGATTTTACGTTTAGCGGGTCGCCTCGAACGCGCGGCGGATTGCCTCTTCCGCATCTTGCGTGGGACTTACGAGCGCGGGGTCGCCCCATGCGGGCGCGAACCGCTCGCGCGCCAGGTCGACCAGCACGTCGCGCACCACGATGAGCGCGTGGGGGAAGGCGGGGCTGGGACCCTCGTCGAGCAGGGCGAGCGCGCTTGTGAGCCCCTGATTCCGTATGAGCTCGAGACGCCCGAGCTCGTCGACGACGAGCAGGCTTTGGCGTCCGTTGTGGTGGGTGCGGGCGGCGATGAGGTCGAAATGGGCATTCACCTGCACTATCGCATCGTCGGAGATTTCCCATCCCAGCTGCATCTGTGCGCTTTGGCTGTTCGGGTCGAACGTTCCCTCGGCCTGCGCCAGGTCGCGCCTGCGGGCGAAGGGAATGCGCTCGCCTTGCGGCAGGAGCAGGTTGTCGATGCCGAGCTTCTCGAACCCGTTGGCGTCGCCGTGTTCTGAGGGTACCCAAACGCCGGGCGCCGCGACGCCCGCGCAGGGGATGCCGTCGGCGGCGAGCTTTCGACACGTGCTCTTAAGCCAGCGCGTCTTGCCTATCTGGATATCACCTGTCAGTATGAAAAGCACGCCGGCCTCCTCGCGTTTCCTTTCGCGTCGTCGTTGGCGAAAGTATACTTCTTCAAGGTCAATCATCGGCATGCTCCGCGAAAAAATGCGGTCGCGGGGCTGTTGCGCGCGGGTGCTTTCGGGCTCGGGTGAAGGAAGGTAATGCGAGATGGCAGAGACATCTTCGATACAGCAGGCTACGGCACTCGTCGTTTCGGCGTTTTTCGACGAGCTTGCGCGCTGGGGCGTTCGCGAGGTGGTGGTGAGTCCGGGTTCGCGCTCGACGGCGCTCGCCATGTGCGCGTACGAGCTCGGCAGGCGCGAGCCCGAGCGCATGACTGTTTATGTGGACATCGACGAGCGAAGTGCCTCGTTCTTCGCGCTGGGGCTGGCGAAGGCGTCGGGTCGCCCCGTGGCGCTTGTGTGCACCTCGGGCACAGCGCTCGCGAACTACTACCCCGCGGTGCTGGAAGCTGAGACCTCGCGCGTGCCGCTGATCGTGCTTTCGGGGGACAGGCCGCCTCACCTGCAGGGACTTGGCGCACCGCAAACATGTGACCAGGTGAAAGCCTACAGCGACCACGTGTTCCGTTTCATCCAGATGCCCCTTGCGGAGGGATCGCCCCGAGCGGTCTCCTTCGCACGCCAGGCTGCTCGCGAGCTTGTCCTGGGCGCGCTTCCCGGTGGGTGTCTCCCCCTCGAAGGCGATGCTGTCGCTTCTCGCGCGTGCTCGCGCATGGCGGGCCCCGTGCACGCGAACTTCCCCTTCGACGAGCCGCTGAAGCCTGACTTTTCCACGCCCGGGGTCTTCTCTGCCGGGCGCAGCGCGCTTGATGGCGTGGGTGGCTTGGTGGGGGCGGCGGGCGTTGTCGGGCCCGAGGTCGCTGCGGTAAGCCGCCTTTCGGCAGCGGTGTGCGACCAGGTGAAGGCCCTTATTTGCGGGCGTCGCGTGCTGGTGCTTGCGGGCGAGGGCACTTGCGAGAGCTTGGAAGAGGCGCGCGAGGTGGCGGCGTGGGCGAAGGCGTACGGCTTGCCGCTTCTGGCTGACCCGCTTTCGGGACTGCGCTCGCTTGGTGACGAGGCGGTCATCGACAACTATGACAACGTGCTCGGGCGCGACGATTTCCCCGTACCGGAGGTGGTCATCCGCTTCGGGCGTTACCCCGTATCGAAGCGTTGCGTGCAGAAGCTTGCCGCGGCGCGTCCCATTGAGATTGTCGTAGACGCAGGTGAGACGCGCGATTTCAACGCGATGACCGACCTGTTCGTCGCTTGCTCGCCGATTGATTTCGTGCGATCCTTGCTGGCGTGCGATTGCGACGCGCAGGCGAGCGCGGGCTTCCTTTCCGCGTGGCGCGAGACGAACGCGGCCGAACGGGCGCGCATCCTCTCGGTAGAGGAAGATTTGCGGGAGAGGGCGACGGGCAACGCTGCCGACGGGGCCGAGGTTGCAGGGGACGCTGAGCCCGAGTCCGCTGCCGTCGCCCCTTGTCCCGAAGGCGCGTACGTGCGCGAGATTCTGAAGGCGGCACCTGCGGGGTCGTGCTTGTTCTCCGCGAACTCGATGGCGATTCGCGCAATCGACACCTTCTATGTGAAAGGCGACAAGCCGCTTGCCGTGCTGTGCAACCGAGGGCTCAACGGCATTGACGGCACGGTGTCGACCGCCCTTGGTGTCGCCCAGCATTTCGAGCAGACAACCTTCCTCACTGGGGATTTCACGCTGCAGCATGATCTGGGTGGACTTGCGCTCCAACGCGAAATCGCCCAGGTTGCGGCGGAGCGCGGAAAGCTTGCTCCGAGTATCGTCGTGGTGCTGTTGAACAACAACGGCGGCGGCATCTTCGAGATGCTCCCGCAGGCGTCGGATGAGCCGTACTTCGCGCGCCTGTTCTCGGCGCCGCAGGACGTCGATTTCTCCCACGCGGCGGCGGCTTTCAACGTGCCCTATCGCAAGGTGGACACTCCGAGCGAGTTTTCGCAGGTCTACGGGGAGATGCTCGGGACGCCGGGCATAAGCCTCATCGAAGTGACCATGCCTCTTTCGGGCCTTAAGGCCCGCTATCGAGCGTACCAATAGGTTTGCGGAGGAGCCCTTCGGCTTGTGCCCCACATTGCTTTCGGCTCGTTCGCGCCTTCCGTTTGAGCTCTTGCGGGCCAGATAGGGCCCTTCGGCGGTGCCCACAAAGCGAGTTCCGCAGCGCAGCGAGGACTGTCTGAGCGACTGGGCACTGCCGAAGGGCCTCGCCTTGCGGAACTCGGGTTCGCGCCTTCCGTTATTCGTTTTCCCAAACGGCGCGCAGGGCTGCGATCTCTTCGCCCCACCCCGAGAGCTTGTCGTTCGGGGTCTCCAGGTAGAAGGGCAAATCGCGCAGCGCGGGGTGCTTTGTCACCGCCGAGAGCGCCTCGAAGCCGATGTGGCCCTCCCCGATGCGGGCATGGCGGTCCTTGTGCGCGCCGCAGGGATTCAGGCTGTCGTTCAGATGGATGGCTTTCAGCCGGTCGAGGCCGATGACCTGGTCGAACTCGCGCACCACGCCGTCGAGGTCTCCCGCTATGTCATAGCCCGCGTCCCAAATATGGCACGTGTCCAGACACACGCCCACGTGGTCGGACAGCTTCACGCCGTCGATGATGCGCGCGATTTCCTCGAACGTGCGCCCGACTTCGCTTCCCTTTCCTGCCATCGTCTCGAGCAAAAGCGTGGTTGTCTGGTCGGCGTGCAGCACTTCGTTGAGCGCGTCTGTGATCATTTCGATGCCGGTGTCGGCGCCTTGCCCTGTGTGGCTTCCCGGGTGCATGTTGTAAAGCTGACCAGGCGTTTCTTCCATGCGTACGAGGTCGTCCGCCAGCGTCGCGCGTGCAAACTCGCGCGTTTCGGGGTTCTTCGAGCACGGGTTGAGCGTATAGGGCGCGTGCGCCAGGATGCGCGTGATGCCGTGCGTCGCGGCGAACTCGTGGAACGCTGCCATGTCGGCGGGGTCGATTGCCTTCGCCTTGCCCCCGCGCGGGTTGCGCGTGAAGAACTGGAACGTGTTCGCGTCAATCGAGACGGCGTCTTTCGCCATCGCCAAAAAGCCCTTCGCGACCGATAAATGACATCCGATGGTAAGCATATGCGTCCTTTCTCCTGTTTTGCCGACATTTTAGCTCGATGTGCGCAGGTTTTGCGGCAGCTTGCCCGTTCGCTGCCGATACGCAGGCGAGTATCTCTTTATAGTGCCAGGTCAGAGGGGTGCGGTTTTTCCGTCCCTTTCACTTTCGGTCGCCCTTTCGCTAAAACCTGAGCACATCGAGCTAAAATATTTCAGAGACGCGGTGCATTCGATCGAATCGCCGCATCGGGACAAAAGAGGGGCGTCGAAGGTGGCAAATGAGGTTCTGAAGAAGGGCGGCGAAGTGGCGAGCGAGGTTTCGGGAGAGACGCGCGGCTTCGATTTCGAGGGCATGCGTTTTGGCATGAAGGCGTGGCGTGCTTCGGCGTCGGGCGCGAGGGAAGGTGGCGCCCTATCGGCCCCGATCGTGCTTGTCCACGGCTTCGCGCAGCAGGCTTCCACCTGGGATAAAGTTGCCTTGTCGCTTTCTCGCGCGGGTGTGGAGTGCTTTGCTTTCGAGCTTGCGGGGCATGGGAAGAGCGCTCGCCCGACGGTTGGCGATGTCCCGGGTCGCGAGGCGTTCGACCTGGACTTTCAGGCGCAGGCGCTCCTTGCTTTCTGCGAAGCCGTGGCGCATGTCGCGGGAAGGCTCCCCGTACTGGTCGGCTATTCCATGGGCGGCCGCGTTGCGCTTCAGACGGCGCGCCTTGTTGCGGACGACCTGCGGGACGGCGGCCAGATCGATCGCATTGCGCTCAGAAGCTCCGCAGCCTTCGCTCCATGTGGCCGATCTGGCCGCCTGGACGTGGCTGGGGGCGGTCAGCGGGATGTGACAGCGAATGCGGCGCGGATGTCCGCTGCTGTTCCCTTCTCCGCCCTCGTTCTTGAAAGCGCAGGACTCGGCCCCGCTGACGCCGCCTCGCGAGGGGCGCTTCGCGAGCGCAACTTCGCGTGGGCCGCGCGCGTGCGGGGCGAAGGAGTGTCCGCTTTCATGGACTGGTGGGCGGGCCTGCCCTTGTTCGAAAGCCAGCGCAATCTTCCAGTTGACCAGCGGGAACGACTTCGGGCGGGCCGTTTTGACAACGACGCGGAATCGCTCGCGCTCTCTTTTGAGCAGGCGGGTGCCCACCAGATGCCTTTGCGGTGTGGGTCGATTCACGCGCTTTGCGAGCTTCCTCGGCGCGGTGTCCCAGTTAGCTATTTGGCCGGGGAGCTTGACGCGAAATATTGCAAGGTCCTTGCCGACCTTCGCACGGATTCCCACGACGCGGTCTCGTGCCGGGCTGTTCCCCGTGCAGGCCACAACATTCACCTTGAGCAACCCGAGATGTTCGCATCGATTTTGAAAGAAGTGGTCGAATCGTGCACTCCCGAACCCGCGGCCCCATGACATACCTCATCGCGGTATGATATAGAAACTTGCGAAACAGGAATCATTCGAAGCGAAAACACAGAACCAAACATTGTCAATCGCCGGCATGGCGTCGTTTTCCCCTGAGTGCGAAATCGGCGTCGTGAAGCCGATGTCTCCGTTGCGGGGCGCGCCAACTGTTTCGCGTCCTGCAACGAATCAACGATATGCCACGAAAGGACAGCTATGGATGACGTAGCTTGGAAATCCGCCAAGCAATATCGGGAAATCAAGTACGAAACCGCTGATGGAATTGCGAAAATCACCATCAATCGCCCCGAACGGCGCAACGCGTTCACCCCGCTCACCGTGACCGAGATGTACGACGCGTTCTCCGTGGCGCGCGATGACGCTTCCATCGGCGTCATCATCCTGACCGGTGCGAACCACGGCGGCCGCCACGAGGATGAGGCGTTCTGCTCGGGCGGCGACCAGAAGATCCGCGGGAACGGCGGCTACGTGGGCGAGGACAACATCCCTCGCTTGAACGTGCTCGACCTGCAGCATCTGATCCGCGTGGTGCCCAAGCCGGTCATTGCCATGGTGAACGGCTACGCTATCGGCGGCGGGCACGTGCTGCACCTTCTATGCGATTTGTCCATCGCGGCCGAAACCGCCAAGTTTGGCCAGACGGGTCCCAAGGTCGGCAGCTTCGACGCCGGCTACGGCGCGGGGTACCTGGCAAATGTCGTGGGGCAGAAGAAGGCGCGCGAGATCTGGTATCTCTGCCGTCAGTACTCCGCCGCCGAGGCGCTCGAGATGGGGCTGGTCAACAAGGTCGTTCCCTTCGAGGAGCTCGAGGCCGAATGCGTGTCGTGGGCGCGCGAGATGCTGCAGTTCTCGCCGACGGCGCTGCGTTTCATGAAGGCGAGCTTCAACGCGGCGACCGATGGGCTTGCGGGCATCCAGCAGCTCGCCGGCGACGCCACGCTTTTGTACTACACCACCGACGAGGCGAAGGAAGGCCGCGACGCGTTCAAGGAGAAGCGGGCGCCCGACTTCACTCAGTACCCTAAGTTTCCCTAAAGCCAAGCGGCCTCGCGTGCAGCGCGCAAGGCCGCTTCTCATTTCCTTTGTCCGCCTAAGTCGCTGATGCGGCGTCCGAAGAGAAACGTGGTCCGAGCACGCGATGATCAATGCGTTCGAAAGCCTGGTGAGAACAGATCCCGACGGGGTCTTCTTCACGTTCGTCGCGCGCGACGGTTCGGAGCATTCGTGCACCTATCGCCAGGCCAGGCTCACGGCAGCGGCAATCGCCCGTCGCCTGCGGAGCAAGGGGGTCGGGCGCGGCGACTGCGTCTCGGTCGACCTTCCGAACTGCCCGGAGTTCATCTTCCTCGCCCTGGCCGCGGGGTACGGGGCATTCTCGCTCGTCGTGCTGAACAACCGCCTCACATCGGCGGAGAAACTCTCGCGCTTATTCGATTTGGAGAGCTCGGGCATCCGTGTGGCGTGCCGCGTCGATGAAGCGCGGGCTGAAATGCTTATGGACCACGTGACGGACGACCTTGCGGGGGCGTCGCGGCTCCAAAGCGGCAAGCGCGTCATCATGAGCGCCGAGCGCGATGCGGTCTTTGAGGCCACCCATTTTGCGGAAAGAGAATCGCACCTGTTCAACGACAAGGAACGTGCGCTCGTCCTCTTCACGTCGGGTACGACGGGCAAGCCGAAGGCGGTGCCGTCGACCTGGCGCATGCTCACGGCTGCTGCCGAATCGTCCAACGCCGTGCTCTCGGTGCGGGGCCGTGGCATGTGGCAGGTGGCGCTTCCCCTGTACCATATTGGGGGCTTCGAGCAGGTCGTGCGCAGCATCACGAACCGCACGCCGTTTCGACTCTATGCGCGCTTCGATGCGGCGCGAATCCTGGAGGATGCCGCGCGCGTCGGTTTCACCCATATCTCCGTGGTCGACAAGATGCTGCAGGACATGCTCGCCGTCGAGGGGGGCGGCCCCGCGCTGGCCGCGTATCGCTGCATCCTGCTTGGCGGGGGCGCGCTCAATCCCGCTACCATCGCTCGCGCGCACGAGGCGGGGCTTCGCCTGTATGCGAGCTACGGGATGACCGAAACGTGCAGTCAGGTTGCAAACAGCCTGATAGATGAGTCGTTTACGGGCGGTATGAAGCTTCTGCCCGGCTACCAGGCGCGCATCGTCGAGCCCGATGGGCGCGGTTTCGGCCGCCTGGCGGTGCGTGGGCCGGGCGTGTTGTCGAACTACTTGAACGCGCGCGCTGCCTTCACCGCGGATGGCTTTTTCCTTACCGGCGATGTGGCGGCGCTCCACGAGGGCAAGATCTACGTGAAGGAGCGCACCACCGACATGTTCGTCTCGGGCGGGGAAAACGTCTATCCTGCAGAGATTGCCGACAAGCTCATGGCGATTCCCGGCGTGGCGGACGCCTACGTGTTCGGCGCCCCCGACCCCGTGTGGGGACGGCGCCCCGTGGCGTTCATCGAGCGCACGAGCAAGACGTCCGAACGCGGCAGTCGCGATCAGGCTTTCGATAAGCCTTCCCCAGTGAAGACGGCGCGCTTTGGTCGCGAGGTGATAAAACCGCAGGTAAGACGGCATGCCCCGAAGCCGCTCGCCCCCTCTCGGCCGAGCGATCGCGCGTTTGTCGCCTCTGTCCACGGCCAGCTCGAAGGCGCGCTCTCGAAGCTTTATCATCCCAAGCAGATCTTCGTCATGGAAAGCCTGCCGCGTCAGGGCATTGGCAAGATTGACCGCGCTGCCATCGAGCGAATCTACTCGGAATGCCTCGATGTGCGCCGCGTGATCTTGCATCGCGTGCGCATCCCCTTCAAGAAGCCGTTTGTGACGGCGAAAGCGACGCTGGAATTCCGCGAGTCGGTGATCGTTGAGGTCGTCGACGCAAAAGGGCGCGTTGGCCTGGGAGAGTGCGTTGCATTTTCCTCTGACTGGTATCTTCCGGAAACAATCGAGCAGGATATAGAGATACTGCGCGGCACGCTCGCACCGAAGGTGATTGACGAGGTTTTTCTCCATCCAAGGGAGATTTCCGCCGCATTCGCCTCCCTCCCGGGGATGGAGCGCTTCCCGCTTGCTTGCGGCGCGATCGAACCTGCGCTGTGGGACCTTTACGGCAAGATTGTGGGGAAGCCCCTCGGGCGCTTGCTTGCCGAGGAGTACGACGTGATCGAGCGCGCGGCGCATCGCGAGCGGGTGCACGGGAAGACGAGGACGCCGTTTGGGAATGCGCGCGAGGCCGCTGTTTCGGCGGGTGCCGTAGTCGGCATGGGTAGCGTTGAGGAAACGCTCGCTTCCGTCTCGCGCTGCGTGAAGGCGGGTTATTGCCGTGTGAAGCTCAAGGTTGCTCCTGGTAGCTTGGGCGTTGTCCGCATGATTCGCCAAAAGTACCCGCACTTGTTCATCACGCTCGATGCGAACCAGAGCTTTACGGACCGCTCGATCGCCGAGCTCCGCGCGCTCGATCCGCTCAACGTCGCGTGGATCGAGGAGCCCATCGATTTGACGCCGTGCGGTGGGTCGACCGCACGGGCTTTCGCGCGGCTGGCAGCATTGCAGAGGACCATCGCCACGCCTATCTGTTTGGATGAGTCGTTCGTGAACGAGCGCGAGGCGTACCAGGCGCTTTCGTATCCTGAGCTGCGGTGCTTCGCAGTGAAAGTCGCGAAATTCGGGGGCGTGGAGGCTGCGCTCAAGTTCATCTTTGCGGCGCGTTCGCGCGGGCGCGAGGTGTGGATGGGCGGCATGTACGATACGGGAATCTCGAAGCGCATGCACGCGGCGTTCCAAACGCTCGACGAAGTGGTGATGCCGGGCGATATCGGGTCGACCTCGCGTTATTTCGATGTTGATGTGACCATGCCCCCCTATACCGTCGAGCGCGGGAAAGTGACGCTGAACCGGGCAGGGTACGAGTTCGGCCTGGGGTGCGGCCTGTGCCCCGAGGCGATTTCGAGTGTGCAGACCGACCGCATCGTGATTGAGTGACGCTGGCGGGGTGTGGCGGGTTATGGCCGATCTGTGGGCAACCTGTCGGTGGCCAGGCTGGCAATCTATCGCGCCAGCCGCGCGCCGATGGCCCGTCATGCAACTCCCTTGCAGCTCGTCTGTGCTCCAGGCGCTCGCTCACCGCTTCATCTGGCTATCTAGGTGAACAAAATGGCAACAAACGCGTTCTTGAATGCGGAATATGCCATACTTCAAGGTTAAAAACGTCGCTTGAAAATAAAACGCGCCCTGAGGAGGCCCGCATACCCGATGTCCATAGCTGCCAGTCTGATTCTTGTCGTCTTCTTCCTTTTGATGAACGCGTTTTTCGTTATCGCGGAATTCGCCATGGTGCGCGTGCGCAAGTCGCAGATCGAACTTGCTTATGACGAGGGAAAACGCGGAGCGAAGAACGCGAAAACCATCACCGAGAACGTCAACGCGTACCTGTCGGCCTGTCAGCTCGGCATCACGCTTGCTTCGCTTGCGCTCGGCTGGTTGGGCGAACCCGCGATTTCGGCGCTCATTCGACCGCTGTTCGTTCTGCTCGGCCTGCCCGATGCCGTCATCTCGGTAATTGCGGTCGCAATTGGGTATTTCCTCATGACGACCCTGCACGTGGTCGTGGGCGAGCTTATCCCCAAATCGTTCGCCATCTTCGCGACGGAGCGCTACGCGCTTATGACGGCGACCCCGCTTCTGTGGTTCTATCGCATCACCTATCCGATTATGCTTATGTTCAATGGCATCACCAACGGCGTTGTGCGCCTGACCGGGCACGATCCTGCCAACGAGCACGATGTGTACACGGGCGAGGAAATCAAGCTGCTTATCGACGAGTCTACGGAAAGCGGGCTTATCGAGCCTGAGCAAAACGAGTACGTCGACAACATCTTCGATTTGGGCGACAAGGACGCCGAGGCAATCATGACGCCGCGCATCGAGTTGACCTGCCTCGATATGGAGGACTCACTTGAGGAGAACCGTGAGCTTGCCGAACGCTACAAGTACACACGCTATCCGGTGTGCCAGGGGAGCAAGGATCATCTGGTCGGGTTCGTTCACGTGAAGGACCTGTTCATGATGGACGCCGACGCTTCGATGGAGGACCTGCCCATCCGCGAGTTGTACGCGGTGCCCGAGAGCATCCCCATCGCGAAACTTTTGCAGCTGCTGCAGCGCCGTCATACCAAGATTGCCGTGGTCGTGGACGAGCACGGCGGCACGGCGGGCATCGTCACGATGAGCGACATCATGGAGCAGATCGTGGGGCGCGTCGACGACGAGTATAGCCACGGCTTGGCAGACGAGATCGTGAAGAAAGGCGACGGTCGCTACCTGATCGATGGCTCGCTTTCCATCGATGACCTGGAGGATCTGCTCGGCTTCCTTCCTGAGGAAGCGAACGAATGCGAAACGGCGGCAGGCATTTTGCTCGCCGCGTTCGACCGCATCCCCGAAGAGGGGGACACGGTGTCGTTTACCGGTCGCGACGCGAAGGCGACGTTCGCAGTGGCCGACATGGATCGCCACCGCGTCGATAAGATTCTCGTGCGCGTGGAGCAGATTCCCCGCGAGGATGCTGAGGAATAGCCTGCGCGTTGGCTGCGGTGGGAGTATTCTCGCCGCAGCTTTGCTGTGGCAGCGAGAACGTGATAGCCTGGCCCCTAGAGGGGCCTAGCGAATGTCCATCCCAACGAACCGCTCAGCGTTGTGCCAGGTCATTTTCTCAAAATCGGCCTTAGGGAAGTCGAGCGACTCGAATAATTCGAACTCTTCTGAGGGGTCCCACATGGGGAAGTCCGACCCGAACAGGATTCGGTCGGCACCGTAGATTTCGCAGAGCTCCCGCGTGCGGCGACGCCCCAGAAACTTCTGCGAGCTCGACATGTCGAGGAAGCAGTTTTCGTTTTCCAGATACTCGACAGCCAGGTCGAACACCGACCAGCCGCCGAAGTGCGCCGCGTCAACGACGAGGTTCGGGAACTCGTGCAGGATGCGCTTCATTCGGCGCGGGTGCGAGAAATCGGTTCGGTAGTCGCCGCAGTGCATGACGAGCGGCATGCGGCCCTCGATCAGCTCGTAGATGCGCATGAGTCGATCGTCGTCCATGTTCACCTTCTGCGTGTCGGGATGGAGCTTCATCCCTCGAAGTCCCAGGCCAATCGCACGTTCGATTTCGGCCTCCGGATTGGGATAGTCCTGATGCATCGCCATGAAGCCGACGAAGTTGGGGTGCTTTTTGCATTCTGCCGCGATGAAGTCGTTGATGGACTCGACGTTGGAAGGCTTCGTCGCCACCGAATAGATGATGTGATGCGTGATGGGCGAGCCCTCCACAGCGGCGAGCATTGCAGGGATGGACCCCTCCTTGAACATGGGGTACTGGTAGAAGTCGCCCACGCTTTCAGCGGCGCGGAGCGCGATTTTCTCAGGATATACGTGAACGTGGGCATCGACGACGGTCATGGGGCGGAATCTTCTTTCTAGCTTCTTCTCTGGGTGCTTGCTTGATTGTCCAACTTCTGGGCGTTTCTGTCTTCGGTTGTTTTTGCGGAAGCAAGGCGTTCGGCGGCTTCGTGGGCCCGTGCGGCAGCTGCGGCGGCCCGAGCGGAAGCAGCAGCGGCTTTGGCAGATGCTGCGACTTGGGCTTTCTCTGCGGCTTCGTGCGCTCGCGCAGCTGCCTC
>OMNT01001922.1_pt1 | contig 17835 bp, 15 predicted proteins | sample 1672551 | NCBI WGS metagenome assembly OMNT01 (sample SAMEA3136698, study PRJEB25190) | human gut metagenome
CCAATACAAATGAAGATACCATTGATTCACCGGGAGAATATGCAGAGTCCAAGCACTTCAGCGTGGGACTGGCCTGTTTCTCCTTTGAAGCAGATGTGGTGGGAATTGTGCAGGCAGCAGATGAGCCTTTTAATCTTTTTGCTTCCGGCAGCCATTCCTTTATCCAGAGACCGCTGATTGGGATCATAACCAAGATAGATTCTCCGTATGCCAATATCCCTATGGTGAAGCAGTGGCTGATCAATTCAGGCTGTGAGAGGATTTTTCTGGTAAACAATGTGACCAGAGAGGGAATTGATGAACTGATGGAATATCTGAAAGATGATCTTCCAAAGTTAACCATGGAACAGGCCAGATATCGGCAGAGCCTGGGCCTGAATGAATGGGATCCGCTTCCGGAGGGGGTAAGTTATCCAAACCATACAGAAGGGAAAATGTGAAAAAAATGAATAACCACAGGCAGAGAAAAGAGATGAAAGAAGATACCTTGAAAAAAGTCAGCAATGATGCAAAGCGTAAGGTATTAGTGGTAGAGGATAACCAGTTAAACAGAGAAATGCTTGCAGAAATTTTGTCTGACAGATATCAGGTATTGACAGCCTGTGACGGGGAAGAAGGTCTGCGATGCCTGGCAGAGCATTACCAGGAGCTGTCAGTAGTCCTTCTGGATGTATGTATGCCCGTATGTGATGGATATGAATTCCTGGAAAGGATTCAGGGAGATTCACTGCTTTCGTCTATTCCGGTGATCGTTATGACTGCCAGCAGCAGACAGGAGACAGAATTAAAATGCCTGGAGCTGGGAGCCGTAGATTTTGTGATTAAGCCCTATAATCCACAGATTGTACTTGGAAGGATCAACAGTGTGATCAAGCTGAGAGAATCTGCCCGGATTCTGGCTGCCGTGGAACACGATGAGCTGACTGGTCTGTATACCAGACAGGCCTTTTTTCATCATGCCAAAACTCTGTTCAAATTAAAAAAAGAGGAAGATTTTCATGTTGTGGTTGCGGATGTAAAGGATTTTAAGCTGATCAACGGTAGTTATGGAGCGACTGCAGGGGACAAACTGCTGTGCTATATGGCAAAGGCATATCAGGGGCTTATCCGGCATGGGCTGGTTTCCAGATATGGAAGTGACCAGTTTGCCTGTCTTATTTATGGGATACCGGAGATTGATAAGGACGAAATAGAAACGTATATCAGAGAGATCGCAGATCATGCACCCATTCCTAATGTGACCATTAATTATGGAGTTTATATGCACATTGATAAAACACTTCCTGTATCTGCAATCTGCGGTCGTGGCTTTATGGCAATCAAAAATATCCGTGGTAATTATGAAAGTAATGTCTCTTATTATACTGCGGAGATGAGGGAAAAGCAGATACGCAGCCGACAGCTGGAAAGTGATTTTGAGGGTGCTGTGGCAAACAGGGAATTTGTGGTGTATTATCAGCCCAAGTACAGCGTGGAAACAGAAAAAATTATAGGTGCGGAGGCACTGGTGCGTTGGCAGAAGCCGGATGGAGAAATCATATCTCCCGGAGAGTTTATCCCTGTGTATGAAAAGAATGGTCAGATCGTAAAACTGGATGAATATGTATTCAGACGAGTTTGCTGTTATCAGAGAAGACGGATGCTACAGGGAAAGGAGCTGATTCCGATCTCAGTTAATCTGTCTAGGGCAAGTCTGCATCGCAGCGGTACGGTGATGCGCTATGTGGAGATTGTGAAGGGTGCAGAAATCCCTTTTTCCTGTGTACCCATAGAGCTTACGGAGACTGTTGCCCTGTATAGCGACCGGATCAGGAGGATTACAGAGGCACTTGTCAGAACCGGATTCCTTTTACATATGGATGATTTTGGCTCCGGATATTCTTCTCTCACCAGTTTGAATGAGCTGCCCTTTTCTACTTTGAAGATTGATAAAAAGCTGATAGATTATATTGAACAGCCAAAGGGAAAAAAGGTGGTGCAGCAGGTAATTTCCCTTGCTCATGGACTGGATATGAAGGTGGTTGCAGAAGGCGTTGAAAACTCCGGCCAGGTTCAATTGCTGAAAGAGATGAAATGTGATGCCATCCAGGGCTTTTATTATTCACGTCCTCATCCGGAAGAGCAGTTTACTGCAATGGCAGACCAGGAGATATGAAATAGGGTTTGACTTTATAGATGATAGAATAAAGTCAAACCCTGTTTTTTTTGCCCCAGTATTTGCAAATAATTGTGAAAAACATAACAAAACAAAAGAAAAAATTGAAAAAAAGTCATCAAAAAGCTATAAAAATAAAATTTAACACTTTATTTAACAAAAATAACTTGTTAAATGATTGACGATGTGATATGATTTTCAAGACCACTATTGTACATATCTAGATACAATATCATCAAGATATGGCTGAAAATTTATCAGGAAAAAAGGAGTATTAAGGTTATGAGCAGTAAAATTACTATCATTGGTGCCGGCAGCGTCGGGTCTACAATTGCGTACACTTTATCAAGCCAGGATATCGCATCTGAGATTGTTTTGATCGATATCAACAAACAGAAGGCAGAGGGTGAAGTTCTTGATATCATTCAGGGAACCTGCTTTAGAGATCCAATCTCTATTATTGCCGGTGATTATGAAGATGCAAAGGATTCCGATATTGTAATCATCACCTCCGGTATTGCGCGTAAGCCTGGACAGACAAGGCTTGAGCTTACACAGACAAATGTAAACATCCTTAAATCCATCACACCGGAGATCGTAAAGGCAGCACCGGACGCTCTTTATCTTATTGTAAGTAATCCTGTTGATATTATGACTTATGTCTTTACAAAGATTTCAGGACTTCCGGAAAACCAGATCCTTGGTTCCGGTACCATTCTCGACTCAGCACGTTTGCGCTGCGGACTTTCCCAGCATTTCCAGATTGCGCAGAGTAACATTCATGCCTATGTATTCGGGGAACATGGAGATACCTCCTTTATCCCATGGTCCGGTGCCTATATTTCAGGCGTAAGTGTAGATGAATACTATGAAATTGAGAAAAAACTGGGCAAAGATATTGAACCTGTGGATAAAGAGGCTATGCTTCAGTATGTACAGAAATCCGGCGGACAGATTATTTCCAAGAAAGGTGCAACCTTCTATGCGGTATCCTCTTCTGTCTGTAAACTCTGCAGCCTTCTTGTATCTTCCTCAGAATCTGTCTCCACAGTATCCACTATGATGCATGGAGAATATGGAATCGAAGATGTCTGCCTCAGTACCCTGACTTTGGTAGGACCAAATGGCGTGCAGGGTAAAATTCCTATGAGAATGAACAAAGCAGAGATTGAACAGCTGCAGAAGAGTGCAGACGTACTGAAAGAGATTATTGCTCAGCTTGACCTTTAAAAATAAAAGTCCAAAAGGAAGTGGGAGATCCTGCTTCCTTTGGACTTATATTTCGTCAAAACTAATCAAAAGATTGTTTGTAAAATAACAAAAAAAGAGAAAAATCAGAAAAAAATACTTGTTAAATTGTTGTCAACATGATATGATGTTTTCGGAAATCGAGCTGATACACTCCTTTAATGCGGAGGAAGGGTGTGCAAACTCTTTTATTTTCTATGTCTCAACAAAGATATAAAAAGTAATTGTATTAGACTTGATTTATATTTTTGTCTATATATCGTTAAAAAAAAGACAAAGAATCATATGATTATCACTATTTACCTGAACAACTAAGAAAGGATAATGTTAAGTATGAAGTACAGTTATTATCCGGGTTGTACCCTGAGAAACAAGGCGAAAGATCTGGACGAATATGCCAGAGCCAGCGCCAGAGCACTTGGGTTTGAACTGGAAGAGATCGAAGACTGGCAGTGCTGCGGAGGTGTTTATCCTCTGGGAACTGACGAGATTGCTACGAAGCTTTCTTCTGTACGTGCTCTTAATCAGGCCAAAGAAAAGGGCCAGGATCTGGTAACAATCTGCTCTGCCTGTCATCACGTGATCAAACGTGTCAATGATGATATGAAAAATGTGGAGGATATCCGCACCAGAGCAAATAATTACATGCAGCTTGATGAGCCTTATGAAGGCGAGACAACAGTGCTCCATTATCTGGAAGTACTTCGCGACAAGGTCGGTTTCGACAAGCTGAAAGAGAAGGTAGTAAACCCGCTTACAGGAAAGAAAATCGGAGCCTATTACGGATGTCTCTTATTACGTCCGGGCAAGATTATGGCTTTCGATGATCCGGAGAATCCAACTATCATGGAAGATTTCATCCGTGCACTTGGTGCAGAACCGGTGATTTATCCATACAGAAATGAATGCTGCGGCGGTTACATTTCTCTCAAAGAAAAAGAAATGTCCCAGAACATGTGTCAGAAAATAGAAGACAGTGCCCAAGGCTTTGGCGCAGATATGCTGATCACAGCCTGTCCATTGTGTAAATATAATTTAAATAAAAACGCTTCCAGCGAACTGCCTGTATATTATTTCACAGAGCTCCTTGCAGAAGCCCTCGGAGTAAAAGAGGAGGTGGCAAAATGAGAAACCAGCATTCAGCAGCAGAAAAGATCAAAGAGATCTCCGGAACCAATCCGCTGAAATGTATGAAATGTGGAAAATGTTCTGCTACCTGCCCATCTTTCAATGAAATGGATATCAAGCCACATCAGTTTGTATCCTATGTTGTAAATGAAGATATCGAAGCACTTGTCAATTCAAAGTCTCTCTGGAAATGTCTTTCCTGCTTCGCCTGTGTAGAGCGTTGTCCAAGAGATGTAAAACCGGGAAAGATCATCGATGCAGCAAGACAGTTAGTTGTCCGTGAAAAAGGCGGCGATTATCTGAAAGCAGATGAGATACCACAGCTTCTTGATCCGGAACTGCCACAGCAGCTTCTGGTAAGTGCATTCAGAAGATACAGGAGGTAAGCCAGCGTGCAGAGAATTGGTGTATTTGTCTGTCATTGCGGAAGTAATATCGCCGCTACGGTAGATGTAAAAAAAGTTGTTGAATTAGCTGCCAAAGAGCCGGGTGTCGTTCATGCAGAAGACTACCAGTACATGTGCTCAGAAGCAGGCCAGGCTAAAATTCAGGAAGCCATTAAAGAGAAAAACCTGACAGGCGTTGTTGTCTGTTCATGCTCTCCACGTATGCATGAGGCAACATTCAGAAAAGCAGCTGAAAGAGCTGGCCTGAATCCATACATGGTGGAGATTGCAAATATCCGTGAGCATTGTTCCTGGATCCACAAGGATATGGAAGAGGCTACAAAGAAAGCCGTAATCCTTGCCAGAGCAGCAATCGCAAAAGTAAATCTAAATGCTCCTCTTCAGCCGGGAGAGAGCCGTGTTACAAAGAGAGCCCTGATCATCGGCGGCGGTATTGCCGGAATCCAGACAGCCCTGGATATCGCAGATGCAGGATATGAAGTAGATATCGTAGAGAAGACTCCAAGTATCGGTGGAAGAATGTCACAGCTTGATAAAACATTCCCGACACTTGACTGTTCTGCATGTATCCTCACACCTAAGATGGTAGAGGCAGCAGCACATGAGAAGATCAATATCTATACATACAGTGAAGTAGAACATGTCAGCGGTTTCGTAGGTGATTTCACCGTTGATATCAGAAAGAAAGCAAGAAGTGTAAATATGGACAAATGTACAGGCTGCGGTGTCTGCCAGGAAAAATGTCCGTCCAAGAAGATTCCGAACGAATTTAACAGAGGATTAAATAACAGAACTGCTATTTACACTCCATTTGCACAGGCAATCCCGAATGTTCCGGTTATCGACCGTGAGAACTGTCTGAAATTTAAAACAGGAAAATGTGGTGTCTGCTCCAAAGTATGTCAGGCAGGAGCCATTGATTACGATCAGCAGGATGAGATCGTAACACAGAAATACGGAGCTATCGTGGTTGCAACCGGATTTGATACCATCAAGCTTGACAAATATGATGAATACGCATACAGCCAGAGCAAGGATGTGATCACATCTCTGGAGCTGGAGCGTATCATGAATGCTGCAGGACCTACAAAAGGACATCTTGAGCGCCTTTCCGATGGAAAAGCACCGAAGGAGATCGTATTTATCCAGTGTGTTGGAAGCCGTTGCTCCGATGACCGTGGAAAGCCATACTGTTCCAAGATCTGCTGTATGTACACAGCTAAGCATGCCATGCTAATCCGTGATAAATATCCGGATACCAATGTGACGGTATTTTATATTGATGTCCGTACACCTGGTAAAAACTTCGATGAGTTTTACAGAAGAGCAGTTGAGCAGTATAACGTAAACTACATCAAAGGTCAGGTAGGAAAAGTAATTCCGCAGCCGGATGGAACACTTCTTGTTCAGGGCTCGGATCTTCTTGATAATAAGCAGATCTTCAAGAAAGCAGATATGGTAGTTCTTGCAACAGCCATTGAGCCAAATCCGGATGTACGTAAGATCGCTACTATGCTTACTGCAAGTATTGACACCAACAATTTCCTTACAGAAGCTCATGCAAAGCTTCGTCCTGTAGAATCACCGACAGCAGGAATTTTCCTTTCCGGTGTATGCCAGGGACCAAAGGATATCCCGGAGACAGTTGCCCAGGCAGGAGCTGCGGCTGTAAAGGCCATAGGGCTTCTTGCAAAGGACAAGCTGACAACCAATCCATGTACGGCAAGATCCGACGAGCTTCTCTGTAACGGATGCTCTACCTGTGCAAATGTATGTCCTTACGGAGCAATTTCCTATGAGGAGAAACAGGTCAACGATCACGGTATCCGTGAGACAAGAAGAGTTGCGGTTGTCAATACAGCACTTTGCCAGGGCTGCGGTGCCTGCACAGTAGCCTGCCCGTCAGGAGCCATGGACCTTCAGGGCTTCTCCAACAGACAGATTATCGCGGAGGTGGATGCAATATGTCGATAGAAACAAAGGAAGAATTCAGACCAAAGATCGTGGCATTCTGCTGTAACTGGTGCAGTTACGCCGGAGCAGACCTTGCCGGAAGCAGCCGTTTGAGCTATCCGGCGGATGTAAAGATCATCCGTGTTCCATGTTCCTGCCGTGTCAATCCCATGTTCATCCTCCGTGCCTTTGAAAAAGGAGCCGATGGTGTGATCATGTGCGGATGCCATCCGGGAGACTGCCATTACAGTACCGGAAACTATTATGCAAGAAGACGTATGACACTTCTGTTTTCAATGCTGGATTATATTGGGGTGGAAAACGGAAGAACACGTGTGGAATGGGTATCTGCCGCAGAAGGCGTGAAATTTTCACAGACTATGAATGAGTTTGTTGAGAAGATCCATTCACTTGGTAAAAACGTGAGATTGGAGGATATAAGATGCAGGAGCTGATAAAACGTGCAAAAGAACTGCTTGCAGATGGCACGGTAGTCCGGGTTCTTGGGTGGAAAGCCGGAGATCTTGCCTTTAATCCGGAACCAGCCTATTTTGAAACACCGGAATCTCTGGAGGATTTTGTCTATGATGGATTCTGCGGTGCCAATTTAAGCAAATATATGATCGAAGCTTCCAAGCTGGAAGGAAAAACCATGGTCTGTCTGAAGCCCTGCGATACATATAGCTTTAACCAGCTTTTGAAAGAGCATCGTGTAGACAGAGAAAAAGCCTATATCGTAGGTGTTGGCTGTAAAGGAAAGCTGGATATTGAAAAGATCCGAAAAATGGGGATCAAGGGTATCCGGGGAATTTCCGGAGCAGAGATTACCGGAGATGCTGAGACATTGACTGTGGATACTGTTTACGGAGAAAAAACCTGTGCATACAAAGATGCCATGCTGGAACGCTGCCATGTATGTAAAGGAAAAGAGCATAAAATTTACGATGAACTGATCGGTGAGTCAAAGGAGACAAAGGACGCTGACCGTTTCGCAGAAGTTGAGCGGATCGAGGCAATGAGTCCGGAAGAAAAATTTGCATTCTGGCAGAGCGAGCTGAGTAAATGTATCCGCTGTAATGCCTGCCGTAATGTATGTCCGGCCTGCAGCTGCCGCAAATGCGTTTTTGACAGCAACAAGTTCGACAGCGCCCAGAAGGCAAATGTGGATTCCTTTGAGGAAAAGATGTTCCATGTGATTCGTGCCTTCCATGTAGCCGGAAGATGTACGGACTGTGGCGAGTGCAGCAGAGTCTGCCCGCAGGGAATTCCCCTTCATCTGTTTAACCGTAAGTTTATCAAGGATATTGATGCGTTTTACGGTGAGTATCAGGCAGGCGAGGATGCGGAGTCAAAGGGTCCGCTTACCAGCTTTACCTTTGATGATGTAGAGCCAGGGATCGTGGCAGAAAGGGGATAATGTATGTATAAGATTGCAGTAGAAAATCTGCCGGCATTATTCCGGAAAATTGCCGCAGACCAGGAATTATATTTACCGGTAAAGGTAAGTGAGCAGGTGAACTTCAAGGCATGGAGCGAGGATGCAGAAGTTTCCCTTGAAACACTGAAAACCGTGAAATCACCGAAGGATGCTTTCTTTCCGCAGAGTGAAAATCTCTATACCTGTAAAAAAGATGGGAAAAATATCAGCATTGAGCCTCAGGCACTAAAAGACCAGAATTTTGTCGTATTCGGAATGAGAGCCTGTGATGTACAGGGCGTGAAAGTTCTCGACAATGTGTTCCTTGGGGATCCGGTGGATACTTTTTACCAGGCAAGAAGAGAACATGGAACTATTGTAGCGTTTGCCTGTCATGAACCGGAGGAAAGCTGCTTCTGTAAAGTATTTGGCATTGATGCCGCAGATCCGGAAGCAGATGTTGCAGTCTGGATCATCGAGGGAGAGCTTTTCTGGAAGCCTCTCACAGAAAAGGGAAATGCTCTGACAGAAGCTGTGAAGGAGCTTTTGGCAGATGCTGATGAGACAAAGGTAGAAGAGGAGAAGAAGGCAATCCGTGGTATTATCGAGCTTCTTCCATATACACATCTTTCACTGGAAGGATGGGCGCAGGAAGAATACATGGACCGTTTCAATTCTCCTGTATGGGAGAAACTGTACAAGCCTTGTCTTGCCTGCGGAACCTGTACCTTCGTATGTCCGACCTGTCAGTGCTATGACATCAAGGATTACGACACAGGGCACGGTGTTCACCGTTACCGCTGCTGGGATTCCTGCATGTATTCTGATTTTACCATGATGGCTCACGGAAACAACCGTACCAGCCAGATGCAGAGATTCCGTCAGAGATTTATGCATAAGCTTGTTTATTATCCGTTAAATAATGACGGCATGTTCTCCTGTGTTGGCTGTGGCCGCTGCGTGGAGAAATGTCCGGAATCTTTAAATATCGTAAAAGTCATCAAGGCCTTTGAAAAACAGGGAGGTGAAAAGAATGAGTGAATGTACCTGTCATAAAAATTATACACTGGATACGCTGATCCCCAAGGTTGGCGTGATCACAGATATCCGTCAGGAGACACCGGATGTAAAAACCTTCCGTGTGGAAGCTCCGGAGGGTGGAAAGCTTTTCGAGCATATGCCAGGACAGTGTGCCATGGTCTGTGCACCAGGCGTCAGTGAAGGTATGTTTTCCATTACTTCTTCTCCGACTGTAAAGGATTATCAGGAATTCAGCATCAAAAAATGCGGATCCCTTACCGATTATCTCCACAGCCTTCAGGTTGGAGATGAGATCGCAGTCCGCGGACCATACGGAAATCATTTTCCGGTGGAAGATAAGTTAAAGGGAAAAAATCTCCTGTTCATCGCAGGTGGAATCGGTCTGGCCCCTCTTCGTTCCGTGATCAATTATGTGCTGGATAACCGTGAGGATTACGGAACAGTAGATATTCTCTATGGTTCCCGTTCCGCAGATGATCTGGTGCAGCTTAAGGAAATCCAGGAAGTATGGATGAAAACAGAAGGTGTAAATGTATATCTTACCATTGACCGTGAGCAGGAAGGCTGGGACGGTCATGTAGGATTTGTTCCGAATTATCTGAAGGAGATTGGTTTTGATACCAATAAGACCGCTCTGGTCTGCGGCCCGCCGATCATGATCAAATTCGTTCTGGCAGGACTGGAAGAGCTGGGCTTCTCCAGAGATCAGGTATATACCACACTGGAGCTTCGTATGAAATGCGGTGTCGGAAAATGCGGCCGCTGCAACATCGGAGACAAATACGTCTGCAAAGACGGCCCGGTATTCCGATGTGATGAGGTTGATGAATTACCTAATGAGTACTAAGTTATAGATTGCACCTTAAGAAACTTTCAAATATATGCGCTGGTTATAGCCAGTACACAGCCATGTGGAACAGCCATCTCGCTAAGATGCCCATTTTAGGAGTGGTTTTAGCGGCGCTGAAATCCAGTACTTACGAAGACTTAGGAGTGAAGGCTCTCCTGAACTCCTTAGTCGCAGTTAGTACTTAGTTCAGCAGAGCGTTGCGACGGGCACGTGTGAGATGGCTGTTCCACATGGCGTACGATTTGGATAAAAGAAAGGACACCAACATGGAAAATAATATGGTAAACGTATATTTTTTCGGTAAAAAATACAGCGTTCCCGGTGATCTGACCATTATGACAGCTATGGAATATGCCGGTTATACATTAAAAAGAGGATGCGGCTGCAGACACGGATTCTGCGGTGCCTGCGCGACCATCTACAGGATCAAGGGACAGAATGAGCTGAAAACCTGTCTCGCCTGTCAGACACAGGTGCAGGAGGGAATGTATGTGGCAAGTATCCCGTTCTTCCCTACAGACAAGAGACTTTATAATATAGAAGATCTTAAGCCGAACCAGCAGGTAATGATGGAGCTTTATCCGGAGATCTACAGCTGCATCGGATGCAATGCCTGCACAAAGGCCTGTACACAGGACTTAAATGTCATGCAGTATATTGCATATGCTCAGAGAGGCGAGCTTGAAAAATGTGCAGAGGAATCCTTTGACTGTGTAAGCTGCGGCTGCTGTTCCGTAAGATGTCCGGCAGGAATTTCCCATCCGATGGTAGGCCTTCTGGCAAGACGTCTCACCGGAAAATATATTGCGCCGAAAAGCGAGCATCTGGAGAAACGTGTGGAAGAGATCCACGAGGGCAAATTTGACGATATGATCGAGAAGATCATGCAGAAGCCGATCACAGAGATGCAGGAACTTTACAACAGCAGAGAAATCGAGAAGTAGGAGGGCGTAAAACATGTATGCACCATATCCAGAAAATATGATGGAATCCATCAAAAAGGTAGAGGCTACAAGAGCGGAGCGTATGGCAACAGAGCCAAGACGTCTGAGTGCAGATGAGAAAGATGCTCTTCTCAAAAAATTCCATCCGGACTATAACCCGGATGCATTTGCAGAGATCAAGGTAGGACCGAACAAGGGACAGAAAGCACCACTGGAACTGACAAAAATGCTCCATTCAGAAAGCCGTCTGCTCAACGAAAAAATCGATCTTACAAAAATCGATTATGATGTAGATGTACTGATCATCGGCGGTGGCGGAGCAGGCTCTTCCTGTGCCATCGAGGCCCACAACGCAGGTGCCAACGTTATGATCGTTACAAAACTCCGTATCGGTGATGCCAACACCATGATGGCAGAAGGCGGGATCCAGGCAGCAGATAAAGAAAATGATTCCCCGGTACAGCATTATCTGGACTGCTTTGGAGGCGGACATTTTGCAGCAAAACCGGAGCTGGTAAAAAGACTGGTAATGGAAGCCCCGGATGCGATCAAATGGCTCAACGACCTTGGTGTTGAGTTTGATAAAGCAGAAGACGGAACCATGGTCACTACACATGGCGGCGGTACCTCCAGAAAGAGAATGCATGCTGCAAAGGATTATTCCGGATCAGAGATCATGCGTACTATCCGTGATGAGGTCTTAAATCTTAAGATTCCGGTAGTGGAATTTACATCCGCTGTAGAACTTCTGAAGGATGAAAAAGGTCAGACTGCCGGTGCAGTTCTTCTCAACATGGAAACCGGAGACTATTCCGTTGCAAGAGCAAAAACAGTTGTCATTGCAACCGGTGGTGCAGGAAGAATGCATTATCAGGGATTCCCGACATCTAATCACTACGGTGCAACTGCAGACGGACTTGTACTTGGATACAGAGCAGGTGCTTCCCTTCTTTATCAGGATTCCATCCAGTATCATCCAACAGGTGCGATCTATCCGTCACAGATCCTTGGTGCCCTGGTAACAGAGAAGGTTCGTTCCGTTGGTGCACAGCTTGTAAATGCAAACGGAGAAGCTTATATCCATCCGCTGGAAACCCGTGACGTAAATGCTTCCGGTGTTATCCGTGAGTGTGAGGAAGGCCGTGGCGTGGAAGTTCCAGGTGGACGAAAAGGTGTATGGCTGGATACTCCGATGATCGAGATCCTGGGCGGTGAGGGAACTATCGAAAAGAGAATCCCTGCCATGTTCCGTATGTACATGAATTACGGCATTGATATGAGAAAAGTTCCGATCGTGATCTACCCGACCCTTCATTATCAGAACGGTGGACTTGAGATCAACGGAGACGGCTTTACAAAAGAAATCCCGAACCTTCTGGTTGCAGGAGAGGCAGCAGGCGGAATCCACGGAAGAAACCGACTGATGGGCAACTCTCTTCTTGATGTAATTGTATTCGGACGAAATGCAGGTAAAAAAGCAGCTGCCAAATGCAAAGAGGTAGAGCTTGGCACCATGAACCTGGATCATATCAAAAAATATGAAGAGGAACTGAAAAATGCAGGAGTTGATACAGGAGATGTATCTCCTATGCTTCTGCCGAAATATGCCCGCCACGAACGTTAACAATATGTTATGATAATAAAAACATATGAGATAAGCGAAAGGAGTCTATTATGAGAGAAATCGAAGTAAGCAGACTTACAGAGGTTATCGAAAAACTCTGTATCGAAGCCAATGAACATCTCCCGGAAGATGTGAAGGATGCTATCAAAACCTGCCGTGCCTGCGAGGACGGCGAGATCGCAAAAGGTGTCCTTGATAACATTATCGAGAATTTTGATATTGCGGACAGTGAGAATGTTCCGATCTGTCAGGATACCGGAATGGCATGCGTATTCCTTGAAATTGGTCAGGATGTCCACTTTACAGGCGGAGATTTAAATGATGCCATCAATGAAGGTGTACGCCGCGGATACGATAAAGGTTACCTGAGAAAATCCGTTGTCAAGGATCCGGTACGCCGTGGAAACACAGGTGACAATACACCGGCTATGATCTATACAGAGATCGTTCCTGGAGATCAGGTGAAAGTAACTGTAGGACCAAAAGGCTTCGGAAGCGAGAATATGAGCCAGATCCGTATGTTCAAGCCATCTGCAGGCCTTCAGGGAATCAAGGATTTCATTCTTGAGGTTGTAGAAACTGCAGGTCCGAACCCATGTCCGCCTATGGTAGTTGGTGTTGGTATCGGAGGAACTTTTGACAAATGTGCACTTCTTGCAAAGAAAGCGTTGATGCGTCCTCTGAATACAGAGAACCCGGATCCTTACTATGCAGATCTTGAAAAAGAGATGCTGGAGAAGATCAACAAGCTTGGTATCGGACCTCAGGGCTTTGGCGGAAAGACCACAGCTATCGGTTTGAACATTGAGACTATGCCTACTCATATCGCAGGTATGCCATGTGCAGTTAACATCAACTGCCATGTAACACGTCATAAAACGGAGGTGCTTTAATATGGAAAGAAGAAAGATCACACTGCCTCTGACAAGAGAGCTGGCAAGAACTCTCCATGCAGGCGACCAGGTTTTACTGACAGGAACCATCTATACATCCCGTGATGCAGGTCACAAGAGAATGTGCGAGGCCCTTGCAAAAGGAGAAAAGATTCCTTTTGACCCTACAGATGCTACCATTTACTATGTAGGTCCGACTCCGGCAAAACCAGGCGAAGTCATCGGCTCCGCAGGCCCTACAACCAGCGGCCGTATGGATGCCTATGCACCGACTATGATGTCCGTAGGCGCCAGAGGAATGATCGGAAAAGGTGCCCGCCTTCCAGAAGTCGTAGATGCAATGAAAAAATATGACGGCGTATATTTCGGAGCCATCGGCGGTGCAGGTGCACTTCTTGCAAAATGCATCAAAAAAGCAGAGCTTATCGCTTACGAAGACCTTGGAGCAGAAGCACTCCGCAAGCTTTATGTGGAAGACATGCCGCTTGTAGTCATCATTGACAGTGAGGGAAATAACCTCTACGAAGAGGGGCGTGCAGAGTACCTGAAAGACCACGCAGAATAATCTTTTGCTCTACAATATGATATTGTGATATATTTCAAAAAGGAATAAAAAAAGGATAAAAGTCCGACAGTAAATGCTGAAGATCCGTGCAGAAGCATTTGTTGTTGGACTTTTTAATTTTATCATTTCACTTTCAATTTAATCATTCTTGAGAAAATGATCAAATTAAAGTTGACAATGATAAAATTGATTTATATACTTGAAGTAAATAAAATCCAAAAAGAGTGATAAAGAAGGTGATGAAAAATATATGAGACAGTTTGATTATCGGGAAAAGTGGAAAAGTCTGTTGACTCCTGAAATTGTATCTTATCTGACACAGATACATGAATTTAAAGGAGAACACACTCTTTTTATTGAGGCCAAAGCAGATACTCTTATACGATTAGTTGAAATCGCTAAAATTCAAAGTACGGAAAGTTCCAATAAAATAGAAGGTATTTATACATCAGACAGCAGATTGCGGGAATTGGTAAAAGATAAAACAAGGCCAAGGACAAGAAATGAACAGGAAATTGCCGGATACAGAGATGTATTGAATACAATTCATGAAAGCCATGACCATATCCCGCCAAAGTCTGCGATTATTTTACAGCTTCACAGAGATTTGTATAAATTTGAAAGCTACAATATTGGAGGGAAATATAAAACTGTAGATAATGTCATTGAGGAAGAAGATTCTCAGGGAATAAAAAAAATACGGTTTAAACCAGTACCGGCCTGGGAAACACCGGAAGCAATGGAAGAACTATGCAGAGCATTTGAAGAGGCAATGGCAACAGGAGAAATAGATCCACTTCTTTTGATTCCGATGTTTATTCTGGATTTCCTATGCATACATCCGTTTAATGACGGCAATGGAAGAATGAGCCGTTTACTTACACTGTTACTTTTGTACAGATCCGGCTATATTGTGGGAAAATATATCAGTATCGAGAGAATGATAGAAAATTCAAAGGAATTATACTATGAATGTTTAAGGGAAAGTTCTGAGAACTGGTATGAGAATAAGAATGATTATATACCATTTGTAAAATATATGCTTGGCGTTATCGTAGGAGCATACAGAGAGTTTTCTTCAAGAATAAAATTGCTGATAACGCAGAATATATCAAAACCGGAGCGAATAGAAGAGATTATAAAAAACACTCTGGGAACAATTACAAAAAAGGAAATCGCAGAAAAGTGTCCGGATATCAGTGTGGTAACGATACAGAGAACACTGGCAGAATTACTGACAGCAGAAAAAATTTTAAAAATCGGCGGCGGCAGGTATACGAAATATGCCTGGAATAATGAACGATAGATGGGAGATAAAAAATGATCACTGGTGAATTAAAAAACAAAATAGATGGTTTATGGGATATATTTGCGGCAGGAGGACTTGTCAATCCACTGGAAGTAATCGAACAGATTACATACCTGATGTTTATTCATGATCTGGATGATTCCGATAATATGCGTGCAAGAGAAAGTGCAATGCTTGGCTTGACATTTCAGAGTATTTTTTCCGGAGAAGTAAAAATAGGTGAGAGAACAATTGACGGAAGTCAGCTGAAATGGTCCGTATTCCATGATTTTCCGGCAGACAGAATGTATATGATCATGCAGGAATGGGTATTTCCGTTTATAAAAAATCTTCATAATGATAAAAACAGTGCATATTCCAAATATATGGACGATGCGATATTTAAGCTTCCGACACCACTCCTTTTATCCAAAGTGGTGGATTCTCTGGATGAAATTTACAAACTTATGAATGAAATCCAGACAGCAGATGTCAGAGGAGATGTATATGAATATCTTCTTTCAAAAATAGCTCAGTCCGGACGGAATGGACAGTTCCGTACACCAAGACATATTATCCGGATGATGGTTGAGATGATGGATCCGTCCAGTGATGAGATTATCTGTGATCCGGCATGTGGAACCTCCGGATTTCTGGTTGCAGCAGGAGAATATCTGAAAGAAAAAAGAAAAGAAGAAATTTTTTATGATAAGCAGAAAAAAAATCATTACATGAATCATATGTTCCATGGATACGATATGGACCGCACCATGCTTCGTATTGGAGCCATGAATATGATGACTCACGGAATAGAAAATCCTTATATTGAGTATCGGGACAGCTTATCTGATCAGAATGCAGATAAAGATCAGTATTCCCTTGTGTTGGCAAATCCTCCTTTTAAAGGAAGCCTGGATGCAGAATCTGTTTCCGGAGATCTTCTTAAAGTTTGCAAGACAAAGAAAACAGAACTTTTATTTCTTGCTTTGTTCCTGAGGATTATGAAAATTGGAGGAAGATGCGCCTGTATTGTACCAGATGGTGTACTTTTCGGATCATCACGGGTACATAAATCCATCCGAAAAGAAATCGTTGAGAATCAAAGACTGGAAGCTGTAATATCCATGCCTTCCGGTGTATTTAAACCCTATGCAGGAGTATCCACAGCAATCCTTATTTTTACAAAAACAGAACACGGCGGAACTGATCAGGTATGGTTCTACGATATGAAAGCAGACGGATTCAGTCTGGACGATAAACGTACTCCGGTCACAGAGAATGACATTCCGGATATTATAGAGCGTTTCAAAAACCTTGATAAAGAAGCAGAACGGAAACGAACAGACCAGTCATTTATGGTACCGAAAAAAGATATTGTAGAGAATGATTATGATCTCAGCATCAATAAATACAAAGAAATCGAATACACTCCGGTGGAATATCCGCCAACATCAGAAATCATGGCCAATATCCGGGAACTGGAGCTGGAGATCGGAAAAGAAATGGATGAGTTGGAGCGGTTGTTGGGATTATAGAAGAAAGGATGGCAGATTCGAAAATTTGGGTTTGTAGGGATGAGAATATGATTAGGCTTGGAGATGTTGCGACTTATATTAATGGTTATGCTTTCAAACCAGAAGATAGAGGTGAAGAAGGGTTACCAATTATTCGGATCCAAGATCTTACTGGTAATGTGCATGATTTAGGATTCTATAATGGTGAGTATCCAAAGAAAGTGGAAATAAATGACGGAGATATATTGATATCTTGGTCTGCAAGTTTAGGAGTGTATATTTGGAGCGAAGGTAAAGCTTTATTAAATCAGCATATTTTTAAAGTTGTGTTTGATAAAGTAGCTATTGACAAAAATTATTTTGTATATGCTGTTCGTCGGAAATTAGTCGAAATGGGAATGAAAACACATGGAGCAACTATGAAACATATCGTAAAGAAAGATTTTGATGCGACGTTGATTCCATATCCAACATTAGATAAGCAGGCAGAGATTGCTGCTAATTTGAATAAAGTTTCCAGCATTATAGAGGCTCGTGAGCAAGAATTACAGTTATTGGATAATCTCATCAAAGCCCGATTTGTCGAGATGTTTGGTGACCCTGTTGCTAATGAAAAAGGATGGACAACAAAGCCTTTATTAGATATGGGGAAGTGTAAGAATGGAATGAATTTTCACTATGATGACAAAGGTATTGAAATTAATTGTTTAGGGGTGGGTGATTTTAAGAATCTTTCTATTATTGATAATACAGAAGAACTACCAACAATTTTATTAAATGAAATGCCCTCAGAAGAATATCTGCTAAA
>OMNT01001932.1_pt1 | contig 17731 bp, 12 predicted proteins | sample 1672551 | NCBI WGS metagenome assembly OMNT01 (sample SAMEA3136698, study PRJEB25190) | human gut metagenome
CATACATTGTATGTCTTAAATTTTTGTTGTATAAAATGGCATCATTCCAGAGCTTTTCATACTGTTTTTCAGTCAGGTCTTCGACCTTTTCCTCATATCCAGCTATGGCTCTTGTCTGATGTCTTTGATTCCAATAATTACTAAAGCTTGGATAAATAAGCAAGGAGAGTCCTGCAATAAAAAGTATTCCGATAAATAGATTAATTATCTTCTTTTTCATTATAGGACATCTCCTTTCTATTTTGAATTATTTATTTTCAGCTTTTTTCTGCATTACTAAGAATACACCTGCTGCAAGAATTAAGATTACACCAGCAGCATATAGAATTGTAGTACCCATACCACCAGTACTTGGAAGTTCATCACCCTGGTAGTTAACTACAGCTGCAGTTAATGTACCTTTATCTTTGTTGACAGTAAATTCAATTTCACCATTAACAGGATTACCATTTAAATCAGTTAACTTTGGATCAGCAGATTCTGTATCGTGAGATGCAATGACATTAAATGTGATTGGGTCCATTGTGTTATACCCTTCAGGAGCAACTGTTTCTGTAAGAATATATTGACCATCATCTAAACCTGTGAATTCAAATTTTGTTTTCTCAGGATCGTTTTCATCGGCACCAATTGTATATTCTTTTACTAATTTCTTTTCACCATTTGTAAGTACTTTTTCTAATTTGAAGGCTGCACCCGCAAGTGGGATTCTACGAGAATCAATTTTGTTGATAACTATTTTATATGTAAATACGATTACTTTATCTTCTGGTGTCTGGCCTTTATCTCCACCCTGTTCATTGTTAGGGTTATTAGAGAATTCCATATACATTTTATTTGGGTTGCCTAAAGAACCAATAATTGCATTTTCATTTAATGTTGCAGTATATTCAACTCTTACTTTTGATACATCAGTCCCTAAAGATTTTACGTCATGAATAGTTACATCAAAAGAGTGATTATCAGTTGCAGGATATGTAATTGTATACTGATTTGTTGCAACTGGAGTATCGCTGTCATTTACATATACTTTAACAGAAGATGCATTAAATGTTAAACCATTTGATAAAGTATCATGGAATACTAACTGATAAGCACCTTTGTAATCATTATAATCCTGAGCTACAGTACCAGTTAACTGGAATGGAACTGCATCCCCAATATCATAGTCTGCAGAATCCTGCCATTCTGTTTTTGTGCCTTCAGTATCATTTGCATCCATTACTTTCTTTTCTGAAGTAGGAACACTTGATTTTACTTTTGCAGATACATCATTACCTACAACTTCTAAAATGAACTTAGTATAAGAATCCTGTCCAGAAACTGAACCATCTCTATCCTTTACTAAATAATAACCTGGTGTCAAATTGTTAATCTTATAGTTTTTACCCTCTGCTACACTTGTACCAAATGCAGTAGCTAAATATTTAGATACTTCATATGCAAAAGTTTTTGCAGCTGAACTATCATTTAAGCTCTTAGCCTTAGCCTTAGCATCACCTAATGCAATCTGACCTTCAGCATTTACACCACTACCCCACTTAAGGTTTGAAAGTGTGCTACCTGATACATCACCTGCGAAAATCTGGTATGCTTCAAAAGTATGGCCAGCATTAGCACCAGTAATAGTAATAGAACCATTACCTGCTGCTTTTACAACTGATGGCATGGCGATAGCCATAATCATTGCGAATGCAAGTACGAAACTTGCGAATTTCTTAAATAGTTTCATATTCCTTTTCCTCCCTTTTGTCTTTTATAAAACCATTTTCTCAATGAAAAACAATAATAGTTTGTTATTACGGGTTAGAAGCCCCCTTTTTTCTAAGATTTACTATATAAACCAATAGAGTTGCTGTAACAAATAGAGCACCTATTGCGTAATAACCTAAATTACCTATACCTCCAGTATCTGGAAGTTCTGTACTGTCTAACTTCTTGTTTGTGACAGTAATGTCTCCTTCAAGTATTCCATCGTTATTTGTGTAACTTACCTGAAATCCTGAAAGGACTTCTTCTTCGACTGTATATATACAGTCTTTACCATCTACCTTTTTAGGAAGACTTGCTTTTGTCCATGTATGACTCCAATTATTAGAATCATTTAATGTGACTGTATCAACAACATTCTTGGTTGTTTCATACTCCTTATCATAATCATACTTAACCTGATAATCACCAGCATCATTTAGTTTGATTCTTAAGTTCATATCTGGTGTGACATTATTAATAGTCAATATAGCATGACCCCAATATTGATTATCATTGGAGAAGCTATAATCAGTGGCTCCTTCGACTGTCACAACATTTGCTTCTTGACCAGGAACACATGAGACAGGCAGAGTCATCTTAATAGATCCACCTTCCTTAACTACGAGTGTTTGGTTATCAATCACACGATTACTTGTTTCCCAATCATATTTCGTATATATATAAGTATTCACATTAACACCTGTAGGTGTCTGGATATTCTGTATTAAGTTCAACTTAATAGAAGATGGATGATCAGTTGTTTCCTTATTATCAGAATCAACCCAGACCTTCTTTACAGAAATACTATTAGAGTTATTCGGTACATAGACAGAGATTTCTTTATTATTAGGCAGATAAGAAATATCTGAATAAGTGTTTAAGCCTGTATATCCACCAATATTAGATGCATTTAATGCATCAATCGCATCTAGTTTTGTCTTGTTTTCACTGGCATTATAAAGAGAGAAATAATATATTTTATTCTCTTTATCATATCCAGATGGTGCTTCAACTTCTTCAAATTTATAAAGCGTATTAGGTTCTAAGATACTGTCGTCATGAGCCTGCGCAAAGACGAGTTCTCCATCCTTGTTTGTCACAAAGACACTTTCACCTTCATATGTTACAACATCCCAATCATGTGTATCTGTATTAAACTTCCACATTCTAAATTTGGCACCTTCAAGTTTCTTAGAGTAATCTTTACTATCTACCTTATAAATAATAATCTTACCCTTTACAACACCTGCTGAAGCATGATGTGTATCAATCTTTAAGTTAGCACCAGAGCTATGTTGTCCATTTAAAGAGATGTTATTTTGAATATATGGATCATTAAGATTAGCTACATCAAAATCATATTCATAAACAAGTACACAAGCGAGTTCATCTGGTATTGTGATAGTAAGCTTATGTGTTGATTCATCTATTGTCATCTGATAACGACTCACATCAATAATGTTTCCTCTATGATCTTCAGCTTTAGAATCATATTCATAGAGCTTTAGTTTAGATAAATTAAGATATGATGTGATTTTTGAATCATGGCTCAATTGATCGACTAATGTAAATTTATCTGAAGTAGGATTTAAATCCTTAGCTGCTGGGTTAATTACAACAGAGTATTCTACATTTGTAGTGTTCTCTATTTGTTTAGCTGTTTTAGAAACATTTTGTGTTTCTCTATTTACTTCTGTATGCTGTGTTTGTTTTTTACCCTCATATTCTAATGTATTTGAATAATTCTTTGATTCATTCTTTAAATCATTCCAGAACTCATCATTTGTGATATCTACAGCATAATAAACCGCAATTGCGCCATTAGGATTATTTCTATTTGTAGACCAATCTCCATCTGTTCTGTTGTAACCTGGCATAAATGTAAAGGTTACTTTGTTGGTAGATTGATCATAAGAATGCTTAAAGTACTTACTTATATCAGTATTGTTTAGATCACCATCACAATACTGTTCCCAGGAATCACTGAAATAATAAACAGCTTCTGGTGAACTACGATCAGCTGGATTAGATTTATATGTACTAGTTTTATAATCAGAACGTAACGCAGTTTCTACAAGTTTTGTACCCTTAGGTAATGTATCAGTAAAGCTATATTCTTCATTAGAATCCGGTGTAAATAAGATTCTATAGTGAAGCTTACCGTTCTGACTTACATAGTTTGTATTAACTTTGTCTGCAGTATACTTATTGTAGTTTTCACCTTCTGCCTGCCCATAACCCTGTTTTACTATCTTCTTAGGTTTATTGTATGTCACACTGCTAGTTGATGTTTTATTCTTCACAATACCCTTATTTGAGAAATAGTAATCAATACCTTCTTGAGTATTAGATAAATCAGCCATTGTAGAATAAGAAGAAATATTAAGAGATTGTCCAATAAATGAAGAACCATCTTTTTTCTTTACTGTTACTTCAAATGCTTTAACGTGCGCATTATCATTAGTCACTTTGTTTTTCTTTTCTTCATCCGAATAGAATTTGATATCAATATCCAACTCTTCATTAGAAACAACATTTCCATCCTGATTCTTTAACTGAATATTATTTAAAATTTCCTGTTTTAATTCAGATAGAATAGCATAATGTTCACCATTAAAATCAGTATCTTTTTTACTTGTTCCATTTTGAATTACATCAGAATAAGTGACTGATGTAATCTCTTTATTAGGTAAAGTAATATAAGCCTGCCATTTATTCTTCATAGTTTGAGAGTCTTTATCTACAGTACTACTGATCATAGACTTTGATAAATTCCAATCTCTTTGCCATACACCAACAGTTGCTCCTGATTCATAAGACTTGTCACCTTTAGAGAAATATGCTGTATTGTTTACATTACCATTTTCTTTTGGGGCATCTGTCTGGTATTCAATAGTATATGTATCTTGAAATCCTTCAGGGAATGTATAAGGTAATTGAATCGTTTCTGAAGTTCCATCGCTTTTCTTTAGAGTAAATGAGCTAGGTAATGTAAGTCCATCCTGAATCTTATCAGTTAATGTATAACCACTAATATTCTTTTTATCTGGATTAATTGTAATTGTCCAGTTCATCTTCCCTGTATTGTAATCATATCCACCATACTTTGATACTACAGCATTAGAAATAGTAGTCCATGTGCCTGATTCTTTAGAAATGTTACCACTTGTCACTTTTACACTATTTCCTAAGGCTCCAGACCCATCTTTACTATCGGACGAAGCATTTGCGGTATAGATGATTTCATAGCTTTCACCTGCTTTAAGTTGAGGTAAATTATCAATAGTAAAGGAATCACCATTTATATTTGGTGAAGCAGATACATTTGTCTTATTACCATGACTATCAACCTTGACTACTTTAAAGTTCTCTTTATTGTAGCTACCTGTTGCTGTATCCCAGTTTACAAACGAATCTTTAATATTGACAGGACCTTCAGTACCTTTAGTAGAACTAGCAGTAATTGTATAACTGATTTGTCCATTTGATTGTAATGTCCCTTGTTTAGAAACATTTAAATCATATTGAGACTTATTTGGTTTAATAGTGATAGAACCACCCGCACCATCAAACTTTATATTTCCATTATCTCCAGCACCATCGGCAGTTACTGTTCCTTCAAATTCAATATATCCAGAGAATGGTTCAGAGTTTGCATAATCATCATTGAATTCGATTGTGATTTTTCCATTTGTATCAATAATATATGTACCAACTACTTTACCATTAGAAGCATATACAGAACCTGTCTCTTTTTTTAGAGGTTTAACACCTTCAGGTAACTGATAACAAATAGAATCATTTTCCTTAGTGACAGTATTAGCAGGAAGATTATAACCAATATGTACTTTTACTTGGTCACCTTCTTCAAATTCTGTAGATTCTACCCATTGACCATTATTTAATTTACTTACAGTAGTTGATGTAATATGTGGTCCAAAGTCTGTTGCTGTGCCACATTTTGGTTCTACTGTTGTCTCTTTTGAGACTTTAGAGAGTGTATTTGTAATTGTTGATACTTCTACGTTTGTGTTATTCTTTACTTCTACAATCTTCTCATCTATTTGTTTTATAACTTGTGGCTGTTCAATATACTTATTTAATTCAATATTTTTTGTATTGAATGAAATAAGAGAAGAACCGTTTGTATCATAGATGACATGAGAAGAATTAGTATCTAGTACCAATGCAAGTTTTAAATCAGTTTCTGCGTTCGTACTCACGTCATCAAAATACATTGTGAGTATATTGTCTTTGATCTCATAAGCACCAATAGAATGTACCAAATCATCTTCTAGATAAAGCTTATTTGTTTGTATATCTTCTAATTCTAATTGTTCTGGTAAGTTATAAGATAATGTTTGGTTTTTTACTTCTTTAGTTTCTATTGAAGCAAGAGTTCCCTGTGGAATGGTTGCTTTAATAGTAAATGTAAGAGCTGTATGATTTTCTAACTTGATATCAGAAGTATAATCCTTCATCACACCTTGAGTTTCATATTGAAGAGTTACCTCTGTAATCAATGATGTAAAGTCATCCATTCTTGCACTATTAATATAAAAGAACGCAATAGCCACCAAAAAAACCAAGCAAAAAGATAACAGCATCTTCTTTCTGCCAGGCTTATTTAAAATATTATAATCTGTCATATTCTCTCCTTTCTTTTAATAAATAGAAAAGCGTGTAATCGGATAAACCCTCATGACAACTTTTCCAATAATTTGTTTTTGATCAATACATCCTAAATCTCGCATTCTAGAATCTATAGATTGAGTTCTATTGTCTCCAAGTACAAAGACCTTTCCATTAGGCACGGTATAGGGAAAGACTTCATCACGTAATGAATTGTCTTTTCTACTTGTTAGATAGTCTTCTTCTAGTTTCTTATCATTCACAAATACATAGCCATTTGTATCAATATTGACTTCATCATTACTTAAGGCAATGACTCTTCTTACAAGAAGCTTATTGTTGTATTCAAAAGCGATTAAGTCTCCCTGTTTAAAAGATTTTGTTTTTTTGATACATACATAATCATTATTCTTTAATGTAGGGCTCATAGAGTTTCCTTCTACCTTATAAAATGGACAGAAAGTAGTAATCAGAGACAGTATGATGCAAACGATAATTAAACTAACGAAAATTATTTTCTTCCTCATATAAGCACCTTTTTTTAATTTATTGTTAGTTTTTTACAAAAGCCACGCAAAAAATTACCATAGAAATAACACGAAAATCAATTAATCTGAAACATAATGTAACAAGTTACACTCACTTGAAACATCTGTTGTACTTATCTATTTATAGTATTTTGCCTAATATAGAAATAATCTATAATTCATGCCAATATTAACAACATTTTTATCTATTATATGATTAAAAAATCGAAAGAAAAAAAGTAACTATTTACTTTAAAATAGTTACTCGCTACATATATACGTAACATTAATTGTTATTTGTGTCAGTGGTCCAATAAAAAAAAGAATAACTGTTCCTAGTGGAACAGTTATTCTTCAATTTCATCTTTTGTAAGTATACCAACAGTTCTCTCAACTGCATATAACATAGGAACACCAGAAGTAAGCGACCCAAGCTTCACTTTTCCATCTGCCACATAAATCACATCATCACATAGATGTTCCATAGCACCAACATTTTCACTTGAAAGCAGGATGACCTGATAATGTTTACTTTTGTATTTTCTAATTTCTTCAAAAATCAGATTTTCTAGAGATTTCTCATAAATAATCATAATAACTGAAGTTTCTCCTTCAGGAACATCCTGTGCGGGATAAAGATTATCCACAAATCCATAGCAGTAATATCCAATATGCGAAAATGTGCGCGCTATATATTTTGAAAAATCAGCGCAATGTCTGAGTCCTAATACAAAAAAATTATCTGCATTCTGAATAATTTCTGCAGCTTTTTGAATACCATCTTGATATTGTTTAGTATTTGTATAAGCTACAAAACTCATGAAATTAGTACTATCTTGTTTTGCTTTAATTGATTGAGTATGAATATGATCTTTTAATTTGTATTTTAATTCTAAGAATCCTGAACATCCCATCTTCTTACAGAATCGTATGACAGTTGCTGTAGAGACATGTGTATCATGCGCCAATTCACGAATACTTTCATCCATGACTTTATCCCTATTCATCATGACATAATTGTATACCTGCGCTTCTGTCTCATTTAAACTACTGACTTGAGTGTATGTAAAACTCACCAATAACACCCTCCCTTTTAATATCCTCATACATTATCAGTATATACCTAAATATGACTGATTTCATCAATGATAAAATAAAAGTAACTGTTCTTGATAGTCAACAGTTACTCGCCTAGTTCTTTCATAATTCTCTCGAATGTATATTGTACAGGAATACCTGAAACAATATTTTCCATCTTCAAATAACCATTAGATGCATAAATAATATGATCACAGAGATATTTCATTACACCGATATCCGTACTTGTGATCATAATCACTTTATAATTTTTTGCTTTATATTTTTCAAGTTCTTCAAAAAGTTCTTTCTCTACAATTTCATCATAAACAATTAGTATAACTGCACTCTGATCTTCTAGTACTTTAGGAACATGGCAGAACTTATCCTCAATAGCCGTACAATAATACCCTAGATAAGAAAATGAATGTGCTAAAAACTGCGCAACCCCATTGAATGGGCTAAGTCCTAACACAAATAGAGAATCAGCATTTTTTATAAGCTCTACTGCCTTTTGAATATCAGATGCATATTCGTCAGATTGAATATGTTTTGTGAAATCTCCAAAAGTTGATTGTTGAATACTATGTTCATATGTTTCTATCGCAAGTGACTCTCTTAATTTGTATTTTAGTTCTGTAAATCCTGAACATCCTAACTTCTTGCAAAAACGAATCACTGTAGCAGTAGAGACATGTACATGATTAGCTAAATCCAAATACTCTCCTCTAATACCTGATTTTTATTTTGCATTACATAATTGTATACGTATGCTTCTGTTTCATTTAAGCCACTTACCTGTGCGTATGCAAAATCCAAAATACTCATCCCTATACCCACTGTGATATTATTATATACCTAAATTTATTCAAAATCACCTAAATCTAATAGCAAACTCACGAATAGCAAAACAATGACATCTAATACGTGTTTATCAAGTTAAATTTATATTTTTTCTATATAATTTAAGGATTATTAGAAACTATCAATAAATGTTTAGTAAAATGCTACAATATGATGTTCATTAGTGCACTAGTGTTAAATTGAGCAACTAAATGCCAAAAACCTCTTTGATTTTAAGATCAGAGAGGTTTCTTTTTATCAAAGTACTATGGAGTGTCTGACTCCTCATGACATACTTATCACTTCATATTACACTTATAGATAAGTACCTTGATATACACTAATTAATCATAAGATCTCACAGAAACGGTCACGAGTGACAAACCTTAGTCATATATTTTGTGTTAACGTTCTGTTGCATATACCATTGGAACAAAAGAATTAATTTTCCTAAATTTACCTTCTGAAGCTTAATACTTAACACCCATCTTCTTACAAAAACGCATAATTGTTGCCGTGGATACATTTGTATCATTCGCAAGTTCACGAACACTTTTATATAACACTTTTTCTCTATTTATATTCAATAATTTCTATTTTTGTGCAATATATAGATTAAGAGATGCTTCATCACATATGAATTCTCCATAGCCATCAATAATGTCAATAGTATGTTTACCATCTGTCATATGTTTATACTTCTTACCTATAAACATACGTTTTGTGCCACCTTTACTATTAGTGAGTATGACTGCAAGTCCTGTTTCATAAGTCCATCCTATCACATCTGGATCATCTATATAATCATGTCTTATTACTTCTACATATTGTTTTCTTAGCTTCAACATATAATCTAATAGATCTTTCTTAGGATTGATATGATCATGAGGGATTCCATAATAGTCACCATAGAAGATACATGGATAACCTTGTTCTCTTAGTAAGATGCAGGCATAAGCCTGTGGTTTAAACCAATCTTCTATGAATGAAGTCAAGGATTGTCCTGGTTGTGTATCATGGTTATCCACAAATGTGACAGCATACTTGTCATATCTTTGTACTAACGTATTATTAAAAATTTCTCGCATATCATAATAACCATTAGAATGACTGGCATCATAGAAATGATAGTGTAGTGGGACATCAAATAGACTCATACAGAAGTGTGTAGATTCTAGATAATGACATAAATGGTTAATATCACCCCAGTATTCTCCTACAGTAAAGAGTTCTTTTTTAGAGTGATTACGCATTGTAGTGATCCAATGTTCATAGAAAGATGAGTCTATATGTTTAATGGCATCACATCTAAAGCCATCTAGATGAGTAATGTCTTTATACCAAAGTCCCCATTGAATGGCTTCTTCGACTACTTCAGGATTATTGTAGTCTAGGTCTGCACCCATTAAGTAATCATAGTTTTCATATTCATCATCAACATTCTCACTGAAGTGTTTTCCTTTGAAAAGATAAAGACCATGTTGATGTTTAGATGCATCATAATCTACACTCGTAAAATGTTTTGAATTATATATAAAGTCAGAATATTTATTTCTAGATGGAAATGAGAAGTATGTAGAAACACGAATGACTCTTTTTCTTTTAGATACTTTATGTCTATGATAGGCATCTACCTTATAAGCAATGACTTGTTCCATGGCATCTGCACCCATGAGATGATTCAATACAATATCTGCATAGACATCTATTCCAAACAGATGAAACATCTTAATACACCAGAGATATTCCTTCTTTGTGCCATATTTGGTACGTATTGTATTCTTGCTTTTGAATTCTCCTAAGTCATAGTGATCATAGACACCATATCCTGTATCATTGACTCCATATGCACCTTTATAAGCAGGAGGAAGCCAGATAGCTGTAATACCTGCTTTTTTAAGCTTAAAGGCATTGATTCTTAATATTTTCCACAAATGTGGACTAGATGGGAGATACCATTCAAAGCCCTGCATCATGACACCCTTCTTCATATCATCACCCCTTTATACATTATAACCTATTGATTCGTGTTGTGCACAAAGGGAATAATCTAAATGTATACTAAATGTATTGACAATAAGAACCGCTTACATTCAATATACAATTGTATAAAGATATAAAAGAACTATAATAGTGCATAGGGAGTGGTGTTATGAAAAAGAAGTATGAAGCATTGGCTATTAGCTTCTTATTTGTGAATTTAGTATATAGTCATGGAGTAATTCATTTACAGCCTTCTATTGGGGATGAGATTGTAGGCATGTTGTATAATTTGTTTCATTTGTTTGAATATAATACGGTTATTGTACCTTTTGGGTTGAGTGCCTTCTGTTTTCTTATTGGTATGGCTGGTTCTTTTGTGATGGCTATATGTGGTATTCATTCACATAGTTCTATTTCTATATTTCAGGGAATATTAAGTTTAATTCAAGGGTTACTTGGAGCTATTGTAATGACACTATTTATTCATGATCGTCATTTGATAGAAAAAGAATTAGTTGGTTCTTTAGGAACACTTACTACTATTACAATACTCGTTGTATTATCTAATGCGATACTTAGTGTTCTAGTAGAGATGGATGTAAGAAATCATATACATCTATTTGATCATGCTTTATTAAAGCCTTTAATGAGTAATTTACCACTTTCTACACTATTTCTAGGAATCACTTTAATAGCATATGTAATCATGTATTTCTTACCTGTAAATAGTATTTGTCATATGTTTGGATTAAATCTTGTGTTATTGACAGGTGTACTTGGATGTTTTTCTATTGGTATGAGTGCATTATTAAGAAAGATCAATACGACTTATATGATATGTGGTAGTCTTATGGTTCTTATATGTTTAGTAAGCTTTATGAGATTTCATATTATTGCCTGTATATTAGCTGTCATCTGTCTTATCATATGTATAAGAAATAAACCTATTAATGTATAGAGGAGATCATTCTCCTCTTTTTTATGACTTAAGTGCTAAACGATATGAAATCTCATCTAACATTACATAAACAGGGATAGGATACCGTAAGTAGTGGCTGAATAATTTCAATTAATAATGCAGTAAATTTGTGTTTCATGTAAATACTTCCTCCCCTATTTATGAATTGTCTATATACTAGGATATAATAATATACATGTCATTCGATATTATAAAAAATAGAGAAGCAATTTGCTTCTCTATTCGTCGTCTTCACTTGTGATAAACTCATCATAAATAGCTTTGATAGCTGCTTTGAAATAACAGTTTCTTACACCTACGATGATATTTAATTCTGATGAACCCTGGTCAATCATCTTAACGTTGATATTTTCTTTCGCAAGTGCTTTAAATACTCTTGCTGAAGTACCACGGCTGTCCTTCATACCACGACCTACAACCGCAATAAGGGCTAAATCAGATTCTAAGACAATATAGTCTGGCTGCACTGCACGATGTAATCCTGCAAGAATAGCCTGTTCTTTTTCAATAAAGTCATCACTATTCACAATGATAGTCATTGTATCAATACCAGAAGGCATATGTTCAAATGATAAGCCATGTTCTTCAAATACCTGTAGTACTTTACGACCAAAGCCGATTTCACTATTCATCATATCTTTTTCAATCATAACAGTCGCAAAACCTGTTTTACCTGCAATACCAGTAATAACATGATCTGGTTTATGACAAGTACTTTCTACAATTAAAGTACCTGGATCTTCTGGACTATTTGTATTCTTGATTAAGATAGGAATACCTTCGTTTCTTACTGGGAAGATGGAATTCTGATGTAGAACACTCGCACCCATATAAGATAATTCTCTTAGTTCTTTATAAGTGATTGTCGCAATTGGTTTAGGATCTTTCACAATACGAGGATCTGCAATTAAGAAACCTGATACATCTGTCCAGTTCTCATAAAGATCTGCACAAGCACATTTTGCAACAATAGAACCAGTGACATCACTACCACCTCTAGAGAAAGCTTTAATACGTCCTGATTCATCATTTAACTGTCCATAGAAACCTGGAATAACTGCATAATCATGTTCAGATAGAGCTTTTGTAAGAGCTGCATCTGTTCTCTTTTCATCATATCTACCATGTTTATCAATATAGATTACATCGGCAGCATCAATAAAGTCAAAGCCTAAATAATTAGCTAATACTTTACCATTTAAATATTCACCACGTGAAATTGTATAATCAAAACTATTCTGTTTCTTGATTTCTTCTTTAATTTCTTTAAAGTCTTCTTCTAAAGAAATATCAAGACCTAATTCAGTAATAATTTCATTGTAACGTTCTTTGATTCTGTCATAGATTTCTTCAAAATCATCTTTGTTGTGATGTGAATAGGCTAGAATCAATAAGTCTGTTACTTTTGTATCTTCTTTATTTCTTTTCCCAGGGGCACTGGGAACTACATAATGACGATCAGTATCTTCTAAAACGATGTCATGTGCTTTTTTAAACTGAGTTGCGCTGGCTAACGATGAGCCACCAAATTTAACCACTTTCATATCTTTATTCCACCTCACGCTTTTGTATAAAGATTACATGATATGGCTAAATTAATCAATATACTTTTTGCTTAATTCGAATATTTTTTCAAAATAACTTCAATTTTCTTATAAGAAATGAATGTTATTAGTGAAATAACACCATATTTAAAGAGATTGAATGGTACAAGTGATGCAATAACCATAGTTGTCATATCTTTTACTAATGGATTGATCTTAGAGAACATACCAATGATGGCTTCTGTAGACATACCAAATAGTTTAGCATACATTGGGAACATCACTAATAAGTTTGATGCAATCGCAAATAAGCTTGTTGCAACAGTTGCAAGTACCATACCTATTACAGCACCCTTCTTAGTACGATGCTTTCTATAATATAAGCAGGCTACTCCCATATAACATACGCTTAGTAAGAAGTTAGATACTTCTCCTACAAACATAGTTGTTGTTGGTTTAAAGAGAAGGTTTAAGACGATCTTTAAGAATGCGATTAATACACCAGTAAGTGGGCCGAATACAAATCCACCTATTAATACTGGGAAGTCTGAGAAATCAAATTTAATAAACATTGGTACGAATGGTACATTGAAGTCTAGTACCATAAGAATTGCAGCTAATGCACCAAGTAGAGCTGCCATTACTAGTTTTTTAGTTTTCATTTTTGCCTCTTTCTATGGCGAAAAAAATCTCCTATATATCTTATAGGAGATTGAAAAAGTCATTTCATAAAAACGCCATCTTTTTCCATCCGGACTATACCGTCGGTACTGGAATTACACCAGTTCATGCTTTACGCTCGCGGACTTTTACCGCCGATCAGGAATTTCACCTGCCCCAAAGATACAAGAACTATTATAGAAATGTTATATAAAGTTGTCAACAGATAGAACTAAATAAGGGAAATCCCTTATTTAGTTCTTCTCTTTAAAAATAATACGACACCAGAAGATAATACTAGAATACAACCTATTGCATAGATGAGTGTTGTACCCATACCACCTGTACTAGGTAGTAATGAACCATAGTTATTTAATACCTTTACTTGATCTACCACATCGTTATTTACCTTTACAACACCTTTACCATCAGTATCCGATGTAACAACAATCTTTATAGGTGTTTTTATCAAGTTATAGCCTTTAGGCGCTTCTATTTCTTTTAAGTAATATGTATCTGCTTGTATTCCTTTAATATTAATCTTTCCATCGCTATAGGATGTTAGTGTAACATTTCCTTTTTTGTTGTAATCAAAGTTACTTCCTGATTGAACAAATTTTAATGCATTATCTTCAGTTGGATTTGAATCTTTAGATAAGATAAACTTTGCACCAGCAAGTGCTTTATTATATCCAGTATATTTAAATATAGGGATACTATAAGTAAATGTTTGTGTTTTAGATTCTTCAGTTCTTGAGTTTTCTCCATAAGTTAAATAAGAAGTATTAATGAGTGGTGTATCAATAGGTGCATCATCTTTCATTGTTGCCATATATTTAATATAGATCTGTGTTAACTTACCTGAGTCAATATCAGCTTGATATGTCTGATAAAATGCATCAGTAAAGGTGACATGAAAATTACAATCATCATTTGTTTTTTTCGTTGAAATAAAGTCTGTGTCTCTTTTCAAAGCCTTACGTTTTATACTTTCATTCTTTTCATTCCTATAATAGGCAATACCGTCAACAAGTGTATGACTATATTTCAAATTTTTATCCATATAGTCATGTAAACAATAGTTTGTAACATTTGGCTTGACATTAATAATCGTTTCGAAGAATACATTATCCCCACGATTCATTGAGTTTCTTTTCCTATTATTACTTATAGTTCCACCATTGACAATACTCTTACTGACACTTGGAGAGGCATGTTTGTCTCTTATTTCTACTTCTGGATGAGTTGTATCAATACTGCAAGCTGTTCCTGTACTGGTTTCTACTAAGTAATATCCAAGTGGTAAGTTTTCAAATACAACTTTCGCATTTGTCTCATTAGATGCTTTTGCAGTTTCGGTTGGTGAAATATCTTTTTCCTTCGCATATTTCATGGCAAGAAGACCAAAGTTACGTGCACCAATTTCATTTTTTTGATCATCTTTAAAAGTGACATAACCATCATTATTTGTTTCTATATAATTACTTGCAGCCTTTGATCCAATAAATCCGTCCCAGGCATCACCATTTCTTATATATGAATAAGCCCCTTTGGTTTCATCAAAACTTTCAAGTGTTAAGATTTTAAATATCTTATATGTTTCTCCAGGTTTTACATTTGTAACTGTAACCTTACCGTTTGTATCTACTGCCTCAACAACAGTAGCCATTGAAATAACCATCATAAATATACACATGATGGCTATAATTCTTTTCGTTAATTTCTCCATTTTTTCCCCTTTATGTATATACAATCAACAAATCTATATACTAGTTTTTGTTATCATAACTCATATTTACATAAAAATTGCGACACTAATATAACGCTTTTTGATAAGCATTTCAATGAAAAATAGTCCCTTTTCAAAAAGAGAAACACTGTGACATCACAACAACTATAGAACTTAACTTTTTTTGCCTTTAAAAACGTTAATATATTCGATATAATGGAAGAGAATTAAAAAAGGTGGGTACAATATGTCAGATAAACAAAACAGCACGCTTAATGAAGAAAGAGAACCTCTTTCTAAGGGCTGGATTTTTGCAGGTATTGTTCTTTTTCCACTGATCCCTTTTGTGTTGATATATTTTAATAAACATTTAAAGAAGAAAATGAAGATGATTTTAGGTATTGTTTATTTTGTTTTCTTGTTTGGTGTTTATCAGTATGCATGTGTCGCACAGGGACCAGTATTAAGTAGTGTGATTATTCCTGATCAGTATGTCACAGTGAAGCAGGGAGAAACATACCAGATTCATTACAAGACTGATCCTCAAAAAGTAAAAGTAGAATATACACATTATTCATCTCAGTATGCCAATGTGGCAAGTGTTGACCAGAATGGTTTAGTGACAACTATTACTCCTGGTAAGACACGTATTACTTTGACTGCAGGAGATAATCATCATACTTATAAAAAGAAGTATCTTACAATCCATGTAATTGAATAGAGCGTGTTGACGCTCTTTTTTGTTAGGAGGAAGATTATGAGAAATAAAGATGTTTATATTATTACATGTTCAAAATGTGATAAAGAGAATAGATATGAAGATTATAGCTGTGTAGGGCCAGATCAAAGAGAAAGTATTATTGATGATTCTATTATGACTTATACTTGTCCACATTGTGGAGAAAAGACTTTCTTAAAACATCCTTTGACTTATATAGATCCAGTTCATCATTTTATTGTGCAATATGGGCAGGACAAGGAACAGTTCTTTCATGGAGTAGAACAGATTCGTACAACTCCTCTTTATAAAGATTATATATTCCGTTATACAGATTCATGGTTAAGTTTCAAAGAGAAAATCATGATTCTAGAGAATGATAGAGACGATCGTTTAATGGAACTCTATAAGCTTGCATTAAAGAATGAATTAGATGAAGAAGTGCCTTCTTTATTCTTATTTAATAAAGAAGAAGAGAAAGAACTCGTCATAGCATTGAATCCAAATGGAACACGTGCTTATTTCTTTAATAGAGATTGGTATGATATCAAGGAAGATGATCCTTATATGAAGAAGATATTAAAGTATGATACAAGTCTTATGGTAGATAATACTTGGGCAAAACGGCTCTATGATTATCGTATTAGTGTTTCGTTGTGTGAAGTTCAGACCAAATTACAGGTAAGAACTTATTTGATTCCTTCTTATGATCATGTAGATGTAGGAGATTATGTTTATGTATACGAGAATGGTGAGAGAGTATTGGGACAAGTAATGACTAAGAATTTCAAGAATATTGCGGATGTCCCTGATCATCTTCATTTTATTGAAAAGGCATTACCAATAGAAACTGAGTATGATAAATATATAAAACATGAATATGAAAATTTACTTCCTTTAAGGGATCAAAGACTTGAATCATTTTTAGAGGTTTTAAATGATTTACGTTTCTATTATTATATAGAAGAAATAGATGAGAATGCATCTAATTATACAATGGACATAAATGGGCTTCATTTAATTCCTCTTTATACAGATCAACAAGAAGCCATAGATAAGAAACCAGAGAATGGATATGTGTTAGTTGATTTATTAACAGATGTATTAAAGATGACATTTGAGAAAATTGATGGCTATATCATCAATGAGAATAGATTATTTATATTAGATTCTCATTTTATAGATATGTTTCTTTCTTTTGCAAGACAGAAAAAGACCGAGATCAATTAAGATTGAGTAACTAAATAGACTTGGGGTTTACTCAAGCTTTGAAAAAGTCAGGGGTAT